>Ga0207878_100076_pt1 | contig 122747 bp, 117 predicted proteins | sample LinPmetageLP41_FD_184053 | JGI IMG/M metagenome (GOLD analysis project Ga0207878, IMG submission 184053) | Marine viral communities from the Pacific Ocean - LP-41 (SPAdes) | ecosystem: Environmental > Aquatic > Marine > Oceanic | place: Pacific Ocean | collected 2010-08-27
ACGAACCGTTTGACGTAGCACTTCGTCGCTTCAAGCGTTCATGTGAAAAAGCAGGTATCCTTTCAGAAGTTCGTCGTCGCGAGCACTATGAAAAGCCAACAGCTGAGCGTAAGCGTAAAAAAGCTGCTGCAGTTAAACGTCACATGAAAAAACTTTCTCGTGATAACGCACGTCGCGTTAAATTATACTAATATATTAGGTCTTGTATAAATGAGCCTTTTAATAACGCTAAAAGATGCGCAAAAAGATGCGATGCGAGCTAAAGACAAACAACGTCTTAACCCTATTCGTATGGTACTTGCTGCAATCAAGCAACGTGAAATTGACGAGCAAATTACACTAGACGACGCGGGTATTACCTCAGTTATAGTGAAGCTTGTTAAACAACGTCGTGACTCTTACACTCAGTACAAAGATGCTGGGCGTGATGATTTAGCTGATATTGAAGCCAATGAAATAGTAGCACTTGAAACTTTTTTACCTCAACAATTGAGTGAAGAAGAAATAATTGCTCTCATTGATGCGGCTATTGCTGATACTAACGCAGCAGGTATGCAAGACATGGGTAAAGTAATGGGTATAATCAAAAGCAAAGCTGAAGGTCGCGCCGATATGGGCAAAATCTCTGGTTTAATTAAGCAACGATTAACTGCCTAATATACGCCCACATACATTAAAGTATGATTGAAGCAAACCGAGCCTAGCGCTCGGTTTCTTTGTTTTTAGCTTTAATTAACCTAACAACAAGCTAATTAGATACGCTTACATGCTTCAATTTAACTATTGAAATTTATGTGTACTGCCCTATTTATTTACAGTATGTTTTGGTAAGTTAAATAGGCTTTATTTGGCACTAAACGTACATTTCGTTTTCGTTATTCTTCTTATTATCTCAGGACCTTATTTTACTAATGGCTGGAAAGATCCCACGTAATTTTATAGACGATTTACTTGCCAGAACCGACATTGTCGAACTCATCGACTCTAAAGTTGGCCTTAAAAAAGCCGGTAAAGATTACCAAGCCTGCTGTCCATTTCATAACGAAAAATCGCCCTCATTTACCGTATCGCAAGACAAGCAGTTTTATCATTGTTTTGGCTGTGGTGCGAATGGCAATGCAATATCGTTTGTTATGGAATACGACAAACTAGAGTTTGTTGATGCCATTGAAGAACTTGCCAGTTTATTAAACTTAGATGTACCACGAGAACAAGGCAGCAACTCAGCTCCAGAGCGCACAGCAGCCCAAAAACGCTCAGACTACGATTTAATGCTGCACACTGCGCGCTTTTATCAACACCAATTAAAGCACCATAGTAACTCAGCAGCTGTAATTGAGTATGTTAAAGGACGTGGTTTAAGCGGTGAAACTGTTAAAAAGTTTATGATTGGTTACGCCCCAAGTGAGTGGGATGGATTATGTTTACAGCTTGGCCGTAACAAAGAACAAAAAGAGCAATTAGTAGAGCTAAAGCTTGCCTCTGAAAAAACACCTGGTAGACAGTTTGATTTTTTCCGCGACCGCTTAATGTTTCCTATACGCGATAAACGTGGGCGCGTTATTGCCTTTGGCGGACGTGTAATGCAAGCCGACCAAGGCCCAAAATACCTAAACTCGCCAGAGACCCGAATTTTTCATAAAGGCTTTGAGCTGTATGGGCTATATGAAGCAAAGCAAGCTCATAAAAAACTTGACCATGTAATGATTGTAGAAGGTTATATGGATGTAGTCGCGCTTGCCGAGCAAGGGATTGAATATGCTGTTGCCGCACTAGGCACCGCAACTACAAGCGAGCACATGCACACTTTGTTTAGAACCACAGACAAGGTAATTTGTTGTTATGATGGCGACAGAGCAGGCCGTGATGCTGCATGGCGAGCTCTTGAAAACGCACTTCCCTATTTAAACGACGGTAAAGCATTACAGTTTGCATTTTTACCTGACGGTGAAGACCCTGACTCGCTAGTACAAAAAGAGGGGAAAGAGCAATTTGAACAACGCCTTAGTCAAGCAGATGACTTTACCAAGGTACTGTTTAATAAACTTAGCCAAGAAGTTGATTTAACGCTCGACTCAGGTAAAGCTAAATTACTAAGTGCTGCGCTACCTCTTATTGAAAAAATTCCGAGTGAATTTTATCAAGAAAATATTTTGGAACAATTAGGGCGCTTGATTGGTCGAACTCGAGAGCAACTTAATAGCCGCTTAAAAACACCAAAGCAGCAACACTCTATTGAACGAAAATTTAAAATAACGCCTATGCGCCAAGCAATTGGTATATTAATTCAGCACCCTGATTTAGCCAAAAGTGTGCCGTACTTACCCGAGCTTGCGCAAATGAATATTGCTGGCATTGGTTTGTTATTACGATTGCAAGAGCAAGCTTTACAAAAAGAAGAAGTAACTACAGCTCAGTTATTAGAGTTCTTTAGAGATACAGATGATTACGAGCCATTAATTAAGCTTGCAACATGGCAACATCAAATAAATGAAGAGCGTTTAGAGACTGTTTTTAAAAATACTTTTAAATTTATTGAAGATCAGTGTTTAAATTATCGACTCGAGACCCTATTAATAAAGGACAAGACACAAGGTCTTAATAGCGACGAAAGACTTGAATGTCATTTGCTAATGACAGCGTTAAAAGCCACTAACAGCTAGTCAGATTTGATTTAAACTGTTATACTGTGCTATTCACTGCGTCACATTATTCTAGTTGGCTTTAATGCAAACTACATGATGGCGCCTGTTGTATCAACTTATCAGAGTGGAAGAAACAATCTCTATGGATCCAACTCCTCAGTCACAATTAAAACTTCTGATTCAAAAAGGTAAAGAGCAAGGCTACTTAACTTTTGCAGAAGTAAATGATCACCTTCCACAAGACATTATAGACTCAGATCAAGTAGAAGATATCATTAGCATGATTAATGACATGGGTATCAAGGTTAGCGAAAACGCGCCTGATGCCGATGAATTAATGATGCAAGAAACAACGACAGACGAAGACGCAGCAGAAGCTGCCGCTGCAGCACTTGCAACTGTAGAAAAAGAAATCGGCCGCACAACGGATCCGGTTCGCATGTACATGCGTGAAATGGGTACTGTTGAACTTCTAACACGTGAAGGCGAAATTGTAATCGCTAAGCGTATTGAAGAAGGTATCAACCAAGTACAGATTTCTGTTGCAGAGTACCCTGAAGCAATTACTTACCTACTAGAACAGTGGGACAAGTTTGAAGCTGAAGAAATGCGCTTAAGCGATATTATCGTTGGATTTATTGATCCTAACGAAGATGATGCGCCAATATCAGCGACTAACATCGGTTCAGAGTTAAGTGAAAAACAACTTGATGACGACGATGAAGACGATGACAAAGACAGCGACGATGATGAAGACGAAGAAGAAGTAGATACCGGCCCAGATCCTGAAGAGGCACGTGTACACTTTGAAAACTTACGTGATTTATATAATAAAGCACGTGATACGTTTGACTCTAAAGGTCGTTCGCACCCTGAGTCTCAAGCCGCTATTTTTGAAATTGGCGAGCTGTTCAGAACATTCAAATTAGTACCTAAACAGTTTGATCGCATGGTTAATAACATGCGTGAAATGATGGACAGAGTTCGTATTCAAGAACGTCTAATCATGAAACAAGCGGTACAAATTGCTAAGTTACCTAAGAAGACCTTCATTAAGCATTTTGCTAATAATGAAACTGATGCTTCTTGGATTGACGTAGAAATCAGTGCTAACGAAAAGCATTCGGCTAAACTTGAAGAAGTTAAGCCAGAGATCATTCGTAGCATTAATAAACTATCTGTTATTGAACAAACAACAGGTTTAAGCATAGAACGTATTAAAGACATTAACCGTCGAATGAGCATTGGTGAAGCGAAAGCCCGCCGTGCGAAAAAAGAAATGGTTGAAGCTAACTTACGTCTTGTAATCTCAATTGCTAAAAAATACACAAACCGTGGCTTACAGTTCTTGGATTTAATCCAGGAAGGTAACATTGGCTTAATGAAAGCGGTAGATAAGTTTGAATATCGCCGTGGTTATAAGTTCTCTACTTATGCTACGTGGTGGATACGCCAAGCAATTACTCGCTCAATTGCGGACCAAGCAAGAACAATCCGTATTCCGGTGCATATGATAGAAACGATTAATAAACTTAACCGTATTTCTCGTCAAATGTTACAAGAAATGGGTCGTGAGCCAAATCCAGAAGAATTAGCAGAACGCATGATGATGCCTGAGGATAAAATCCGTAAGGTACTCAAAATTGCAAAAGAGCCAATTTCAATGGAAACACCAATCGGTGATGATGAAGATTCGCACTTAGGTGACTTTATCGAAGATACCACTATTGATTCGCCAATCGACTCGGCAACAATGGAATCTCTTCGTGGCGCAACTAACGATGTACTAGCAGGGCTTACAGCTCGTGAAGCTAAAGTACTACGTATGCGTTTTGGTATTGATATGAATACCGACCACACCTTAGAAGAAGTAGGTAAGCAATTTGACGTAACACGTGAGCGTATTCGTCAAATAGAAGCGAAAGCGCTGCGTAAATTACGCCACCCTTCTCGCTCAGATTTACTGAAAAGCTTTTTAGACGCTAAATAATTTAGCGCTTCATATAAACTAAAAAGGCCGCTGTAGCGGCCTTTTTTCTATTTCAAGGAAACAATCATGGCTTGGATCCAAATCCGTATCAATGCCAATGCAGCAACCGCAGATGCAGTAAGTGACTTACTAATGGAAGCAGGCAGTGCGTCTGTTACTTTTATAGACGCTAAAGACACCCCTATTTACGAGCCTAAAATTGGCACCGTTGTATTTTGGGCTGATACTACCGTAATTGGTTTATTTGAAGCTAATCACGATATGAACGCTGTAATTGCCTTATTAAAGCGCCACGATGAAATTAAAGACTCGCTAGTATATAAAATTGAGCAACTAGAAGATAAAGACTGGGAACGTGAATGGATGGATAATTTCCACCCTATTCAATTTGGCGAAAAACTATGGATATGCCCAAGCTGGCGCGACATCCCAGATCCTGATGCTGTTAATGTATTACTTGATCCAGGCCTTGCGTTTGGCACAGGCACGCATGCAACAACAGCACTTTGTTTAAAATGGCTAGAAAGCCAAGACCTAACTGGTAAAACCGTAGTGGACTTTGGGTGTGGCTCAGGCATCTTAGGGATTGCTGCTATAAAGCTTGGCGCTGAGCGCATGATTGGGATTGATATTGATCCGCAAGCACTTGAAGCAAGCTTAGATAACGCTAATCGTAACGGCGTTGCCGATAAGCTAGAAGTGTACTTACCAGAAAACCAGCCAGAGTTTACGGCCGATATTGTAGTGGCTAATATTTTAGCGCAACCACTGAGAGAGCTACACAGTGTAATTTTAGGTTTGCTAAAGCCAGGTGGCAAAATTGCCATGTCAGGTATTTTAGAAGAACAAGCTCAGTCAGTAGCTGATATTTATGCACCCTTTATTGAGCTCGATGATATTGCCATTGAAGGTGATTGGACGCGAGTTAGCGGCACTAAAAAAGCCTAACAACTGACACGCGAAATTTAGAGTATTAACTCAAAACTCGCATGTAAAGCCTGTATTTAACAGGCTTTACTATTTTTTTACATATTATTTTTTTTCTAATTATTGTGTAAAAAATAAAACCTGTATAAATTTCAAACAAATTAACCTACTTGTCATGCGGTTATCAAATGTCAATACGAAAAGGGCAAAAAAAAGTCACTTTTGTTCAATTTATAGCCTTTGATTTTTCCTAAAAAAACCGTAAACTTAGCGCCCCTTGAAAAGAGGCCTATTGAATACAGTGCGTATCGGTTCATACCAACTTGAGAATAATGTAATAGTCGCGCCAATGGCAGGTATTACAGACAGACCATTTAGACAACTTTGTCGCCGCTTAGGTGCGGGGCTAGCTGTGTCTGAAATGCTATCGTCAAACCCTAAGGTTTGGAAAACTGAAAAGTCGATGAACCGTATGGATCACAGCGGTGAATCGGGTATACGCGCGGTGCAAATTGCAGGAGCAGATCCTGAGCTTATGGCGCAGGCCGCACAATTCAATGTTGCAAACGGTGCACAGATCATAGATATCAATATGGGGTGCCCAGCAAAAAAAGTGAACAAGAAACTCGCAGGCTCTGCCTTATTACAGTTTCCTGAACTTGTGGAAGAGATAGTTGATGCAGTGGTAAATGCTGTTGATATCCCAGTCACACTTAAAATCCGAACAGGATGGGATCAGGATAACCGTAATGGTGTAGAGATTGCGAGAATAGCTGAGCGTTATGGCATAGCCTCACTTGCCGTACATGGGCGCACACGCGCATGCATGTACAAAGGTGAAGCAGAATATGACACGATTAGGGATATAAAACGCTCAGTGTCGATACCTGTTGTTGCAAATGGCGATATTACATCACCAGAAAAAGCAAAGCAGGTTTTGGACTATACGGGTGCAGATGCCATTATGATTGGCCGAGCCGCCCAAGGTCGCCCTTGGATATTTAGGGAGATAGACCACTATTTGCGAACTGGAGAACACTTACAGCCGCCTGCTATTTCAGAGGTACGCAGTATTTTAATGGAGCATTTAGAAAACCTCCATGCGTTTTACGGTGAGCCAATGGGAGCGCGAATTGCTCGCAAACATGTATCTTGGTATTTGCAAACCCATGACAGTGATGGTCAGTTTAGGCGAGTATTTAATGCGCTCGACAACCCACAGGCACAGGTTGACGCATTAAAGCAATACTTTAAAACACTAGCAGCTAACTAAGAAAGAAAGAGATTAAATAATGTTCGAACAAAACGTGACTTCTCCATTTATCACAAACCCTCATGTTCAGTCACACGAGAAACCGCAGCCATTGCGTGATGCAGTAAAGAAAGCTGTTCACCACTATTTAAAGCAGCTTAACGGTCAAGATGTGCAAGACGTTTACGACCTTGTTCTTTCAGAGCTAGAAGCGCCATTACTTGAAGAAGTAATGACATACACACGTGGCAACCAAACTCGTGCGGCAATTTTACTAGGTATCAACCGTGGTACTTTACGTAAAAAGCTTAAAAAATACGGCATGAACTAATACCAATTATATTGAAAGCGTAAGCACTCTAACGAGCTAAACAAGCCCATAACGGTGTTAAAAATTTCTTATGTAGAATAACTACACTGTAAAATTTTGCCTTGTTATAGACTTATTTTTCTATCGTTATAACTGCTTACTAATCCAATACAATTGGTATCATGCAAAAAAAGCACCTTTGGGTGCTTTTTTTATGCCTGCAATTTATTAACCAAATTGCAAAATGCTCACGCTTATTGGCGCTTTATAAGTCGTTTTTTGAGTAGTAATCAGTTAAAATGCCCGCTTCTAAGCTAGCTCATTAACTGAGGAAATCAAACTACAATGGATACTCATCGTCCCATTCGTCGCGCACTATTAAGTGTGTCTGATAAAACCGGTATTGTTGAATTTGCCCGCGCACTTGAAGCGCAAGGTGTAGATATTTTATCAACTGGCGGTACGTGTAAACTCCTTGCTGATAACGGCATAAAAGTGACTGAAGTATCAGATCACACAGGTCATCCTGAAATCATGGATGGTCGCGTAAAAACCCTTCACCCTAAAATTCACGGCGGCATTTTAGCTCGTCGCGGACAAGATGAAAGCGTAATGGCAGATAACAACATCTCTGCTATCGATATTGTTGTAGTTAACTTATACCCCTTTGCGAATACTGTCGCTCAAGAAAACTGCAGCCTTGAAGATGCCATTGAGAACATTGATATTGGCGGCCCTACAATGGTTCGCGCAGCCGCTAAAAACCATAAAGATGTAACGATTGTGGTAAACGCGGGCGACTACAACCGTGTTATTAGCGAAATGCAAAACAACAATGGCTCAACAACGTATAAAACACGTTTTGATTTAGCCATTGCCGCATATGAGCACACTGCTCAATACGATGGCATGATTGCTAATTACTTTGGCAAAATGGTTCCTGATTACACTGAAGAAGCCGCCACCGATACTAAATTCCCACGTACTATCAATATGCAGTTCACTAAAAAGCAAGATATGCGTTACGGTGAAAACTCACACCAAGATGCTGCTTTTTACATTGAAAACGATGTAAGCGAAGCATCTGTTGCAACAGCTACTCAGCTACAAGGTAAAGCGCTTTCGTTTAATAACATCGCAGATACCGATGCAGCACTTGAGTGTGTTAAAGAATTTGATGTACCTGCGTGTGTGATTGTTAAACATGCAAACCCATGTGGCGTTTCAATTGGCGACGATATTCTTAGCGCTTATGAACGTGCATTTAAAACAGACCCAACATCAGCGTTTGGTGGCATTATTGCCTTTAACCGCGAGCTTGATGCAGCCACAGCGCAAGCCATTGTTGATCGCCAATTTGTTGAAGTGATTATTGCCCCTAGCATATCAAGCGAAGCAGCAAAAATTGTTGAAGCTAAAAAGAACGTACGTTTATTAGAGTGCGGACAATGGAGCGGCAAAGCATCTGGCCACGATATTAAACGCGTAAACGGCGGTGTTTTAGTACAAGATCGTGACCTAGGTATGGTTACCCCAGGCGACTTAAAAGTAGTGTCTAAGCGCCAGCCTTCTGAGCAAGAACTTAAAGACTTACTGTTTTGTTGGAAAGTCGCTAAATTTGTTAAATCAAACGCAATTGTATATGCTCGCGACGGCATGACTATTGGCGTAGGCGCAGGCCAAATGAGCCGTGTTTACTCAGCTAAAATAGCGGGGATTAAAGCCGCCGATGAAAACCTAGAAGTACCGGGTTCAGTTATGGCGTCGGATGCGTTTTTCCCATTCCGTGATGGTATTGATGCAGCAGCAGAAGCTGGTATTACCGCTGTAATTCAACCTGGTGGCTCAATGCGCGATGAAGAAGTTATCGCCGCAGCTGACGAAGCAGGCATGGCTATGGTGTTTACTGGCATGCGTCATTTCCGCCACTAATCACACAAAGGGTTAAACACAGCGTTTAACCCTTTTTGTTTGCAATCAATTCACGTATTCTGGTTAATCTAACACCTAATTTTTATGTTAAGGAACAAACGATGAAATTTGCACTAAAGTCACTACTTGTTGCCTCGCTTACGCTTACATCAACTATGGCGCTTAGCCATAACCATGAGTCGAGTCTGAGCCATGCAGTTCAATCAAGCGAACGTAGCGCTAAAAATAGCGCCCGTGATGAATATCGTCACCCTGAGCAAACATTGGCATTTTTTGGTTTTAAACCAACAATGACCGTTGTTGAAATTGCGCCAGGTGGTGGTTGGTACAGTGAAATTTTAGCTCCAGCCCTTAAAGAGCAAGGCTTATATTACGCTGCGCACTTTCCTAGTGATTCATCTGTAGGTTACTACCAACGTTCTCTAGCTGCCTTTAAACAAAAAGTGGCTGAAGATGAGCGCTTTAGTAAAGTAGAAATTTCTGAATTTGCCCCTTTAACACACACTGATATAGCCCCAGCGGGTACAGCCGATATGGTATTAACCTTTCGCAATGTACATAACTGGTACATGGGTAAAGACACTGAAGGCGCATTAAGTGCATTTAAGTCTTTTTACACAGCGCTAAAACCAGGTGGCACATTAGGTGTCGTTGAACATCGCTTAGATGAAAGCCGTGCTGATGAGGATCAAAAATCAACAGGCTACATGAAGCAAAGCTACGTAGTCGACTTAGCTAAAAAAGCTGGGTTTGAACTGGTTGCAACAAGTGAGATTAACGCGAATCCAAAAGATACAGCTGATCACCCTAAGGGCGTGTGGACGCTACCACCTAGCTTACGACTTGGCGAAAAAGACGCTGATAAATACAAAGCTATTGGTGAAAGCGACCGTATGACGCTGAAATTTAAAAAACCGCTTTAAATAGGAATAGTACGCCATGAATGTATTAGTCATTGGCAGCGGCGGCCGCGAACACGCACTTGCGTTTAAGGCCGCTCAAAACAGTAAAGTTAACACCGTGTTTGTAGCGCCAGGTAATGCAGGTACTGCACTTGAGCCAAAACTAAAAAACGTAGCAATTAACGTTGAAGACCTAGATGGCTTATTAAGCTTTGCACAGCAAAACAATGTGGAACTCACCATTGTTGGTCCTGAAATACCGCTAGTTTTAGGTGTTGTAGATAAGTTTCGTGAACATAACATGGCTATATTTGGCCCAACAGCGGGCGCAGCTCAGCTTGAAGGCTCTAAGTCGTTCACTAAAGACTTTTTAGCACGTCATGATATACCAACCGCCGATTACCAAACGTTTGAACAAATTGACCCTGCCCTTGCTTATTTAAAAGAAAAAGGCGCGCCAATTGTAATTAAAGCTGACGGTTTAGCCGCAGGTAAAGGCGTTATCGTCGCAATGACAGAGCGCGAAGCTGAAGACGCTATTCGCGATATGCTTGCCGGTAATGCCTTTGGTGATGCAGGCAGCCGCGTAGTAATTGAAGAGTTTTTAGATGGCGAAGAAGCATCTTTTATCGTTATGGTTGATGGCAAAAACGTTTTACCGTTTGCAACTAGCCAAGATCATAAACGTGCTTACAATGGCGATGCCGGTCCAAATACAGGTGGCATGGGTGCTTACTCTCCTGCGCCAGTTGTTACCGACGAAATCCACCAGCGTATTATGGACGAAGTGATCTTCCCTACGGTAGAAGGTATGGCAAGTGAAGGCCACCCTTACACTGGCTTTTTATACGCTGGTTTAATGATTGACGAAACGGGTACGCCTAAAGTTATTGAATACAACTGTCGTTTTGGCGACCCTGAAACACAACCTATGATGTTACGCCTTCAATCTGATTTAGTAGAACTAATTGAAGCGGCTAACCGTGTAGAGCTTGATAAAACCACTATCGAATTTGACTCACGTGCGGCAGTAGGTGTTGTACTTGCAGCAAAAGGCTACCCAGGTGATTACCCTAAAGGTGATGCTATTTCGGGCCTTAAAGTTAATTACCCTGCTGATGAAAAAGTATTTCATGCGGGTACTAAGCAAGATGGCGAAAACGTTGTTACCGCAGGCGGACGCGTATTATGCGCAACAGCACTTGGTAATACCGTAACTGAGGCTCAGCAGCGTGCATACGAGCTGGTAAAACAAATTAGCTGGGAAGGTATGGAATATCGTACTGATATTGCCTACCGCGCTATTGCTCGCGAGCAGTAACCTCGTACCAATTTATTGGTATAACCAGTTAATTTAACTACAAAAGCGCAGTTTATCTGCGCTTTTTTAGTGCTACACTATTTAAAAGAGTTTTTAAAAGTACGCAGCGTTGGAATTAAAAACATTACGTTATCATGCAGTTGCTGTCGCTATTCTGATTTTAATTTTTTATATTATCAGTACATTAGCGTCAAACCTTGTGGTGCCTACACGTTACACCATAGATAAAACTGCGCCTGTATACTTAGATTACGCTTATTACCTAGACGACACTAAATCGCTTACTTTTGACGATGTTATTTCCCAGCCCGAATTACTCACCCATCAACCTCTAACTGATATACCGTGGAGCTTTACTCAACAAAACTATTGGCTGTTTGTTGATTTAGAGAATAAAAGCTTACACAAGCAAAATATAGTGGCCCATTTTGATAACCCAATGGTTGATCACCTGAGTATTTATCGCCTCACTAAAAATAATAAATTAATAGATACCTATAAATTAGGCGACAAAGAAGAAGCACTCACTTTATTTCAGTACAGCGTACCGCATATACGCTTTTCACTTGCTAGCAAATCATCTGAGCGCTTAGTCCTTAAAATAGATACCTTGGGAATAAGTAAAACCCCCGTAAGCCTCTACCGCGATAAAGAATTTATCGACCTAATGCGTTCGCAAACAGGAATTTGGGGAATATTTGCAGGCGTTTTGCTTATGGCTGCACTTTATAATTTAGTACTTTATTTTGGAATTAAAGACCGTGTTTACCTTATTTATATAGGTTACATACTCAGCGCACTTACCCTGATGGGCACGGTACTTGGATTTGGCTTTTATTTATGGCCAATGCAATGGCAGTTGTATTTTCATGAGCAGGTCGTATTTAGTAACTATGCCATAGCATTTTTTACTCTTGCTTTTTGTACTATGTTTTTGCGTTACCATAAAGATAATTGCTGGCGATACAAAATGAGCGTTTGGCTACTTACGTTTATGTTTGTAATGGCTATAGCCAGCTTATTTATACCTGAATATATAGCCGCGCCAATGTTTTTTTGTGTCATGGCGCTTTTGTATATCGTTTGCGTTATTTTAATTTATAACAAATTACGCAGTGGTTTTAGATGGGCAAAGTTTTACGTGTTCTCGTGGGTGCCACTGATATTTGGCGCGGCTATACAGCCAATGGAGCTTACAGGCTTTTTACCGTATAGCTTTACTACACGCCACGCCCTGCTAATGGCCATATTGTGTGAAGTTATTTTAATGGCTATGGCCCTTGCCGATAGGGTGCGCTTTCAGCGAGAACGCTCGCTTTATCATGCAACTCACACACAGCAAACCAAATTGCTCAACAGCGCTAAATTAAAACAAGCGTTTATGGCTTTACAAACTCAAGAGCGCTCAACTACTTTGTGCTTAATTAAAATTCGCCACTTTAACTCATTAAATACAATTATTACCCCCTCTCAAGGCTATGCCCTTATAAAGCACATAGCTAAAGAGCTAGAGCTTGAATTAAGTCACGAGCGTGAGTTTGCTAACTTAGATGTAGATTTAAACACTAGCCCTCGTATTGCCGACTTAAGCAGTGGTGTATTTGCTTTTATATCTACAAAAACTCAGCCTCAAAACATGCTTGAAGAGCTTTTAAGAAATATAATTAGTAGCCTTCCAAAACAATACGAAATTAAAGGGTTAAACCTTCAGCTAAATTACAGTATAGGTATTAGCAACGCCGGACAAAGTAACGATTTTGAGTACTGGCTTAAGCGTGGTTATTTAGCACTTAAACAAGCTAAAAGTAGCCTTGATAACGTCAGCTCCGCCTCTAATGGTAATAAATTAATGATGGATGTCGCTTTAGCAGCTAAATTACAAAAAGCGATAAAAACAAATAGCATAGCTCTTTATTATCAACCTCAAATTAATTTATTAGACAATCAAGTCAGTGGCGCAGAGGCATTATTACGCTGGCCCGATCCTGAATTTTGCCATTTGTCTATTGAAGAACTGATCATACTTGCAGAGCACACCGGCATAATTAACGAGCTGACTCTATGGGTTGTTGAGCAAGCCTGTAAAGACATCATCGCATTTACGCAAAACGGGCACCCTAATCACACCATTAGCGTAAACCTCAGCGCTAAAAATTTAACGATTAATAACCTAGCCGAAAAAGTAGAAAACCTACTTATAAAATATCAGGTACCCGCTCACCTATTAAAATTTGAGTTAACCGAATCAGCATTTGTAGATAGCCAAGAAGCACTAATACAGCTTGTTGATGAGTTAAGTGCACTGGGAATCAAAGTTGTATTAGATGACTTTGGTACAGGCTACGCATCTCTTAATTACCTAGTTAACTATCACTTTAGTGAGCTCAAAATAGACAAGTCTTTTGTGCTTGATTTACCTAATAACGCCACCCATCAAGTTATTGTGCAAACAGCCATTGATATGTCACATAACCTAGGCTTATCAATCACTATTGAAGGAGTAGAGACCCAAGAAATCCACCAGCTCCTTAAAACAATGAACGCAGATAGAGCTCAAGGCTATTTATACGCAAAAGCACTCCCATACACCGACTATTTACACTTCTTAAAAAGCCAATATAGCTTAAAAATGTTAGACTCCTCTTTTTAACATCTTTAGGGGCCAAGTAAAGATGCAAGGCACTTTGCGTAAATTAAAATCGAGCTTAACAGAGCCGGTTCAGTATCACCTTCCGGTTGGCGACGAGCTAGTTGATTTAAATGCATACATAGGTAAAGAACTCACGCTTACTTTTAGCGGTACTATTTTATGCTCTAACTGCGGTAAAAAAACTAAAAAGAGTTATTCACAAGGTCATTGCTTTGTATGTATGCGTAAGCTTGCTAGCTGCGACATGTGTATTATGAAGCCAGAAACCTGCCACTATGATCAAGGTACATGCCGAGAGCCACAGTGGGGCGAAGCAAATTGTATGATCCCACATTACGTTTACTTAGCTAATACCTCGGGATTAAAAGTAGGCATTACGCGCCATACACAAATACCTACACGTTGGGTTGACCAAGGTGCTACTCAGGCTTTACCTATTTTTAAAGTACAAACACGTTTGCAGTCGGGCTTGGTAGAGGTTGCATTAGCAGAGTTTATTGCCGATAAAACTAATTGGCGCAATATGCTAAAAGGCCAAAACGAAGCAATAGACTTGAAAGCTGCCGCCGCGGAGCTTATTCCACAAATCAGCGATAAACTAAACGAATTAAGTGAATTATTTGGGGCAACAGCTATAGAGCAACTTGATGAAGACGTGGTTGACCTAAACTTTCCGGTTACAGAGTATCCTACTAAAATCAGCTCGTTTAACTTTGATAAAAACCCTGTTGTAAGTGGTGTTTTACAAGGCATTAAAGGCCAATATTTAATTTTTGATAATGGCGTTATTAATATCCGTAAATTTACCTCGTACGAAGTAACCGTAGGCTAACACGCTATGCTAAACAGCTTCCCACAGTTATTGGTTATTTATAATGAGCTTGAGATAGCGCATAACCAACAAGAGCAACAAGAGTGCTTACACAGTGTTACGCAAAGTGAGCTGAACGACGCACGAGTGCTCAATAAGCAAGGTAACTACCTTGATTTACAAGGTACTGCTTGCCCTGCCCCATCTGGGGAGCAACTAGCACAGCTGGTAACTACCTATTTATTAAATGAAGGGCAATGTTGCTTAGGCAAAATTAAAACGCTAAACACTACGCAGGCGTTTGATTTACTAGGGTTATAAATTTTCTCTTTATTTAAAGCTCAGTGAGTACTTTAATATGCGCTACAGCACTTCTTCCTAAAGCTGATAGCGCATAACCGCCTTCAAGGTATGATATAACCCCCCTGCAACCACTGTCTTTAACAGCGTTACACAACTGCTGTGTTAGCCAAATATAGTCATCTTCTACAAACTTTAAACTTGCCATATCATCTTCTAAGTGTGCATCAAACCCTGCACTTATAAATAACAGCTCAGGTTTAAATGCTTTTAATTTGGGTAACCACTGAGTATTAAATACCTCTTTTAAGTCGTCGCCATTACTGGCTATTGGTAAAGGCGAATTAACAATATGATTATTATTTTTTACCGCTGTATTTGGGTAAAACGGGTATTGAAATAACGAGCAAAGTAATACGTTTTCATCGTCAATAAAAATGTCTTGCGTGCCATTGCCATGGTGCACATCAAAATCGGCAACCGCAATACGTTTAATCCCTTTGCTTTGCGCGTACTTAACAGCAATGGCTAAGTTATTAAATACACAAAACCCAGATGATGAGTTTTTGTTTGCGTGATGACCAGGCGGGCGAACAGAACAAAAAGCAGCATCTAGCTTATCTGCAAGTATTTCATCTACAGCTAACAGCCCAGCGCCTACAGCGCGCTCAATTGCTTTTAATGAATCAGGGCATAGCCATGTGTCGCCATCGAGGTTATTTAATCCCTCTTGTGGAATTAAGCGCTCCACAAGATTAACTAACGACTCATCATGCGCTAATAGGTAATCCTCGCGCTTTGCTTTAGGTGCTTGTAAATGAGTAAGCCCTACATCTACACCACTGGCGAGTAGTCGGTCGGTAATAGCATCTAAGCGCTCTGGACACTCGGGATGGTCGTCAATCATTTTATGTTTACGGCAATGAGGGTGTGAAATAACTGCAGTACGCATAAAATGCTCCTAAGCAAACTAGTATGAGCGTTTAATATAACAAAGCCACCTAGTGGTGGCTTTGCGACTTTGGTGTATAGCAAGATTAAATTACTATTTAGCTTTTAAATTTAGGTTTCTAAAATCAAAGCTAAAGTCGGTAACCGCTGTTGATACCGCGTGCATTTTGGCGCTATTCACACGATTTTGTGAGCTCATTTCAAAACGAATAAACGCATCGGCTTCTAGTAGCTTTTCATCCCACTTAACAATAAATGTATTACCCGTGTAATGCTCAAGGGTGCCTTTTAAGCGTTTGGTATGTGTAAAATCAATGCGTAATTTGCCATCTAACTGCTCAACAATTACATCACCGTACCAATCATCATGTAAGGTGCCGGTGTAATTGATATTAGGTAACTGTGGCTGGTAGTCTGCTGGCGCATCGGGCTTAGCATTCGCATAAGCTTTTTGTTTACCGGCAAAATGCTTATCAGCTAAATCTTCTACCCAGTCTTTATCTTCAAGTTCTAGAGCATCTTCAAGCACTTCATGAGTAACCGCCGAAAGCGCACTAAATGCTTGCTGATTAGATAAAATGACAATACCAAGCTTTTTCTCTGGTAGTAACGTGACTTGCGATACCATACCTAAAATACCACCACCGTGACCTAGCTTTTTAAAGCCGTGGTAATCTTCAATGCTCCAACCTAGCCCATATCCTCTAAATTGCTGATGATACGCTTCAAATGCACTTTTAGAGGCCATAGAGGTAATATGCGGATGCCACATTTGCGCTTGTTGCTTTTCGCTAAATAGCTGCTCGCCGTTTGGCATTTTACCACCCGCTAATTGCGTGCGTAGCCATTGACTCATATCGCTTACGCTAGATGCAATAGCACCTGCACCTCTAAAATCTTCTAAGTAATTAACAAAAAATGGGTTGAGCTTGCCATCCATCGGAATATGACCAATTGCCCAATTTTTATTACTTTTAGGAATACGCGAAAAGCCCGCACGAGAGCTATCCATATGTAGCGGCTTTAATATATTTTTTTCGATGTAATCGTTCCAGCTTATACCCGACACACGCGCAACAACTTCACCTGCGGTGACAAACATTAAATTGTTATAAGCATATTGGCTGCGAAAGCTGCTTGCAGGTTTTAAATACTTTAACCCAGCTAAAATATCTTCTATAGATTTATCGGTGCTTGGCCAAATCATTAAATCGCCTTGCCCAAGGCCTAATCCACTGCGGTGACTTAATAAATCACGAATACGCATTTCACGGGTTACATATGAGTCATATAATCTAAATTCAGGTAAGTGATCGATTACTCTGTCATCCCAACTCAACTTACCTTCATCAACTAATTTAGCCAGTGCGGCGCTGGTAAATGCCTTTGTGTTTGAAGCAATACCAAATAGCGTGTCTTTGTTTACTTGTGCGTTAGTATTTAAGTTACTAACACCAAAACCTTTAGCAAATACTACTTGATCATCTTGCACTACCGCTACAGCCATACCGGGTACGTCAAAGCGTGCCATTGAGGTTTTAATTACCTCTTCTAAATTATTGGTATTTATTTGTGCCCAACTGCTAAAGGTGGCACTTGCAAGCAAGGCAAAGCTGGCTAATTTAGTTAATGTCATGGTTATCCTTATTATTTTTGATGAACTGCAAATTCAATATCGGCACGCTCTTTATTAGTATCGCTTTTATGCGGCCGGTTAAGTATTGCATCACTGTATTCTTTTGGTACGCCCGCCTCAAGTGCTCCGCGATGAACGTGCTGAATATACCAATCGTATGGCAGTACATCGTTATCGTACGTATTGGCTATATAACAATGCGCCTCTATTTGCTCGCCATCTAAAAGTGTTGGCTTAATTGCAACGCAATCGTATCCTGGGCCTTCAATAGTATCTAAAACTGCTTTTTCTGCTTCATTAACTTCATAAACAACGCCATACACTAACGCGTTTTTATCATCGCTTTTTTGAATACTGCATTTACCCGACCCATCTTTAAATAACATATTAAAGGTAAGCTCGTAACCTTTTAATACCGCTGTACCAACACGTTTAGCTTGCGGTAAACGTGCAAGTAAGCGGTTGGACGACATATTTGATCCAAACGAAAAGTTATAAATAGGCATGTTTACTCCTGCTCTTATTAATTTAAATTACAACGCGAATAGCTAACGCTATTAAAATAACGCCAATACCGCGGTCAAACCAATAACCACTTTTTTGAAAAAAGCCCCGAACACCCGGCTTTGAAAGCACTAAAGAAAGCATTGAAAACCACACCCAGGTGGCCAATGCCATATAAACGCCATACGCTATTTGCACGCTAGTAGGTGTCGTTACACTAATTACTAAGGTAAATAACGACATAAAAAAGAGGGTTGCTTTAGGGTTTAGCGCATTAGTTAAAAAGCCACGTCTAAAGGCAAGCCACACGCTTTCTTCAAGCACGATTTTGTTTTCTATAGCATCGCTTGTATTTTCAGGCGGTTTTGCAGCTCTTAACGCTTGCACACCTAAATATGCCAAATAAGCACCTGCGAGGTATTTAAGCGCTATAAATAAATTAGGTGATTGCGTTAAAATAAGTGCAACGCCTAATACGCAATAGCCAACGTGCAGCAAAATGGCTACCCCAACGCCGGCACTGGTCCATAAAGCATTACGCCTACCTTGCTGTACACTTTGTTTAAGTACCACAGCAAAGTCCGGTCCTGGGCTCGCTACTGCAAAAAAGTGTGCAATAGCAATAAGCAAAAATTCATCTAAGTAATTCACAAGTATCCAATTTAATTTGGTGCATAGGCGAGTAATAACGGATTAGCTGAGTTGTCTACTAAGGCTTTAATTTCTTTCTGAGCCTTTTTAAATTGGCTTCGTAAATGCGGCTTTAAATGTTTTTTAGACTCTTTATCGTTTTTAAAGTAGCTAATTAACGCGTGCATAAATACGGTATGGGTTTCGCTTAATTTAGCCTCGCGGTTAGCATAAGGGTTATAGCACGAGCCACATCCACCTTTAAATTGATACACTGTATTGCTCATCATTACACCAAAACCTAAAAAGCATGCCACTGCATCAGCTGCTTGTGGCAGGTAGTCTTTACCACCTGGCGGTAGCACCGCAACATGGTGTATGAGTATGGTAGCTAACGTACCTGCAAAGCTTGCTACTAAATCTTGTGGCTGATTTATTTGATTAGGATTAAACGAGACATTAATCGCATGGCTTGGCGGTACTATAAGCTGGCTTGTATCACCTCGTAGTTGTTCACTAAATTCAAAATGAGGAAATACTTGTGGCTGCAATTGCTGTGGTGCTACTAGCTGTATTGGCCATTTGCTCATACCAGCGTAATCGCGCACACGGGTAAATACGTTGGTGGCCATTTCTTCTATACTCGACACCGAGTCAGGGAAGTATTTAGCCGTTGGCAATATTATTTGAGTATGCTTTGTAAAAAAACTGGCATCAAAGTTTTCTACCGCCCAAATAAAAGTATCAATTAACCACTGCTGCTCTGCCTGCTCAAGCAGTGGCTTTGTTTTAAATAACGCTAACATAATCTGCTCTTATTCTTGTTCAAGCGCCCAATCCCACGCTTGGGTATTGTAAAGCGGTACTGTTGATAATGCATGATGATGACTACCACTGGATTCTTTTGTTGAGTACGATAAGTACAGCAACGTACGGTTTTGTGCATCGTAAATACGGCGTACTTTTAGTGATTTAAATAAAATACTTTTAGATGATTTAAATACCACCTCACCCGACTTACTGCGATCTATAGCTTGTAATTGATCGCCCGTAATCGGCCCCGTTTGACGACACGCTATAGACATATCGGAAGGATCGGAAAAATCTAAATCTGCCTCAATATGGCTAATATGACATGTAACACCTTTTACTAGCGGGTCTTGCTGCGAATTTACCACCACATCTTTAGTAGTAAATAGACCTAAGCTCACCGATGCAACATCGTCAGAGCAAGCACTTAATGTAACAACTGCACTTAGTAGCACAGCTAAGCGTTTAAAATTTTGCGGTAATTTCATATTAATCCTTAATTTTGCTTTATAAGCTAAGCGAAGGTTCACGTGTCTGTTTTTATACTACCATCAAAAATAATTACTTTAGAGTAAAGATTTTCAATACCTCAGGGGTTAGCGCACTACGCTGTATTTGCTACAATTGCGCCCACACCCATGCAGTAACTTACAATAGGAAATGCTTAATGCCGCATATTATTATTGAACACTCAGAAGACCTTCCTGTTCTCCCTCAAGTACTTGTAGAAAAAGTACATAATGCAACTTTTCAAAGTGGCTTATTCGATTTAGAAACGATAAAAACCCGTGCCATTGCTTACCAACAATATCAACTAGGTGCGGGTAAAGAAGGATTTATTCATATTGCGGCACATATAATGTCAGGGCGTTCTATTGAGCAAAAGCAAATGCTTAGTGAAAGCCTGCTAGAGTGTTTAAAAACCTACTGTCGCGACTCAGACAGCCTAAGCGTTAATATTTACGATATTCAACACGAGATCTACCGTAAAAATTAAACAAAAAAAGCGCGTTATAACTGAGTTACAACGCGCTTTATAGTTTAAAGCTTTAACTTTTTATAATGTAAATTTACCAAGCAACTCTTTTAATATATTCGACTCCTTATTCAAGCCATTACATAATTGCTCTGAATTTTTCATATTTTGCTTTGTTTGCTCTGCCGAGTCAGAAATCATCACCACATTTTGACTTATTTCAGACGTAGCTAACGTTTGCTCACGTGTTGCTGTAGCAACCGAGCTGTTTAGCTCACTTAAAGTCACTATTTCCTGCGATATACCAGTTAATGTACTGCCTGTAACTTTTAATCGCTCTGCGTTTTCAAGGGTATTTTTACTGCCAAGTTCAATGGCTGATACCGTGCTAGAAGCTTTAGTATTTAATGAATCAATCATTTCGTTTATTTGCTCTGTAGACTCAGCAGTACGCATAGCCAGCGTACGTACTTCATCAGCAACTACAGCAAAGCCTCGGCCATGCTCTCCAGCTCGCGCAGCTTCTATGGCAGCATTAAGCGCTAATAAATTGGTTTGCTCAGATATAGCCTTAATTACATCAAGCACTTGCGTAATAGATTTTATTTCACTAGAGAGCTCAGTAACGGAAGCAACCGAGGTCGCCATGGCAGTTTCTAGTTGCTCCATGTGTTTTATGGTGCCATTAACAAATTCAACCCCTTTGTGAGTGGTTTCCTCTGTAGTAGTTGCTATATCAGATGCATTACTAGCGCTGTTTGAAATATCTTGTACGGTTACTTCCATTTCATTCACCGCAGCTGCAACCGTTTGTGTGCTTGATGATTGCACTTCAGCCAAATTAGCAGCCCCCTGGACTTGCACTAGCACACTTTCAGAAATACTTTTTACATGATTAGCAGAGTCAGACACTTGCTTAAACATACTATGCAATTGCTCTAAAAATAAATTAAAGTTTGCTGCCAGCTCAGATATTTCATTGTTGTCGTCTGTAGGTAACCTAGCAGTTAAATCACCATCTTTTTTAGTTAACGAATTAACCGCTGCAGTTATGTTTTCAATAGGTTTAAAAATTTGCGCAACTAATACCCTAGCCAGTACAAAGCCGATAATGGCAATAATAACGCCAAATAATAAATTACTATTAATGGCACTATTAATAGGCCCATAGAGTTGATTCTCTGGTATTTCGGCCACTAAATGCCAACCTAATGATTCTATAGGTGTGCTTGAAACAACATAATCTTCATCGCCAATTTGTTTATTTACAATGGCACCGTTTTTAATCTCATTAATATTAATTTTTTGACCCATTAGATCTCTATCACTGTGAAGCATCACCTCGCCATCATCAGAGACCAAATAAACTACACCGGCTTCACCAATGCGGTATTCATTAATTAAATTGATCATAGAATCGAGCGAGCGGCCAACACCAGTAATTGCTGTACGTTCACCGCCTATTTCTAATGCGTAATTAATAAATACCACCATAGTATTTGTGGTTTTATCAATATCCAGCGCTATCTCGAAGGGTTTATTTGATGATAAAAATTGATCAAACCAAAGGTCTTCGCTTCTGTCTATTTTTCTCGAAATACCAGTATCTGTGTAATAGTTATTGGTGTTTTTTGAAATAATATAAGCCATAACGGCTTTGTTATCTTTTTTGATACTTGCTAAATAGTTAATGTAATCGGCTTGTGTTTGCTCAGACTCGCCATTACTTAGCCACTGTTTAACAAACAAATTTTGTGCTATTTCTTTAGCAACAATAATGGGGGTAGACAGCTCAAGCTCAATTTTGCTTTTCACTTCGCTAAGTGCTGTAGGTAAGTCTACTTTTGCGAGTTTATCGCCTATATGACTTTGGATACTATTTGAAAATAAAAATGTAGAAACAGCTAAAGGAACAACAATAGCTAAAATAAGACTTATATAAACTTTTTGCTTAAGTAACATACGATACCTATAAAATGAACAAAGGATTGAACTCACACTCGCTTACAGTAAATATAGGATCAGCTGCGCAATAAGCCCAATAATTAAAAAATAGAATGTTAAAAGGGGAATGTGCATTTTAAATAAATACGAGGAGCGAATAAAACATCAAAAATACGCGTATTAAAGTTTATAGCGATTCTGGCCACTCTTTAGCATCAATAATACCCTTAGCTATTAGCTGATCTCTTAATTCATTAATTGTGTGTTTTAACTCATCCCGAATTAACCTAACAGCAGGGGTAATAAGCTGCCTACTAGGGAGTACTAGCCACATTTCGGTAAGCGGCACTTTGTAGTCACTCATTAGCCTTTGAAGCCTTCCGCTTAATAAATCTTGAGCGACATCAATTGCTGATTTTTTGGCAATACCGGTTCCATCAATACACCAACGCCTTACAATATCGCCATCGTTAACTGCGCGGTCACTATTCATTTTAATTTTGAATTTTTGATCGTCGTTATAAAGCTCCCAACCATCGTGAACTACTTCATATAACTTATATAAAAGAGCATTATGATTAAGTAAATCTTCGGGTGTTAACGGCTCACCGTGCTTGGCAATATAACTTGGCGATGCGCACAACACGTGAGGAATATCACAAATTTTAAAACCATATAAATTGAGCTCTTTTACTGCATCTTTAGTGATTGCCCTTAGAGCAACATCAACTCCATCACGGTAAAAGTCGGCACGGCTATCACTAGCTTGTAATCGCAAAGTTACTTCGCTGTATTTATCCATAATATTATTAAGTAAAACACGCATTAAATTACGGCCCATTTCTGAGGAAACCGCCATGCGCACTTCACCACTTATCGACTGCTGCTCTTCGTGAATAAGTACTTGGCCTTGCTGCAGTAATTCGAGTGCTTGCTGGCATAACGGTAAATAACGCTCACCCTCAGACGTAAGACGTATTTGCCTTGTGGTACGTACAAAAATCTGAGCGTTAAGTGCTTTTTCAATACGTTTTATAGATACGCTTGCAGCCGATGAACTCATATCTAATTGCTTTGCAGCCGCCGTAATAGATTGCAGCTCTGCCACTTTAAGCAATACTTGTAAGTCAGCAATTTTCATCAAAACCTCTTACTGTTTAGCTACGTAATTAAATATTAACTATAAAGCTATTATCCACGTTTTTGCGAAAGTGTATTGAACATTTTCCCGTTTATTGGGTGAATTTTAAACCGTACTATACACGCATACCAACTTAACGGAGCATACCTATGAAACTATTATTAAACGCATCAACACTTGCACTTGTAGCAACACTTAGCTCATCGCCTGCTTTTGCTCAGCAAAACGCATCAAAAGTAGTTGCTGCTAGCAATATTGATTGGGGTTACCTAAACCCACTTCGTGGCGATAAAAGCCCTGGCGCAGCCGATCTTTGGGGTAACCGTACAACAGATGATGCAACAGGTATGCTAGTTCGCTTTAAAAAAGGATTTGAATCTCCACCACATATTCATAACATTACCTATCGCGGTATTGTTATTGAAGGGCAAATGCATAATGACGACCCAGCCGCTGAAAAAATGTGGATGCCAGCAGGCTCATTCTGGACACAACCAGCAGGTGAAAACCACACCACTGCTGCCAATGGCAAAACTAACTTAATATACCTCGAAATAGACTCAGGCCCATACTTAGTAAAGCCAACAAAAGAGCAATTTGATAATGGCGAGCGCCCATTAAATCTACATAAAGACAATATTGTATGGTTAAGCGATAGCGACTTAAACGATATTAACGTAGACGGTGTGCAATCTACTTATGTATGGGGGAGTACAGCCAATTTGAATGGCTCAATGATTAAACTTCCTGCTGGCTTTAAAGGTGAAATAAGCACTGAGGCTAGTGAGTTTCGCGCTGTGGTTATTGGCGGTGCAGTTAATTACAACTCAAACGAGCAAAATAAAGTCCAAAACCTAAGCGCAGGCAGCTATGTAGAATCAAATGGTCGCTTTACTCACTCGCTTGAAAATAACAGCGATAAACCTGCAACTATCTACATTCGTACTAACAGTAAGTACCAAGTTAATTAAATACTTAACGCCTCTAGCTTTAGCTTTAGCTTTAGCTTTAGCTTTAGCTTTAGCTTTAGCTTTAGCTTTAGCTTTAGCTTTTCGTAAGAAAACTCAAAATAGAAAAGTAACGAACATAAAAAAGCGCACTGATTAGTGCGCTCAAATACAATTAATGTATTACTACTTAAAAGCTGTATCGAGCCGTTAAGCTAACCAAATCTAGCTCATCAATTGTCGTGTAATTAGCACCAATAGAAAAGTTCTTATTCATGTAATAACGCGCACCCAAAGTGATCGATGTTTCACTCTCATCTTCAATATCGATGTAGCCTAAACGGCCATCTAGTTCAATGCTATCGCTCAGCATTGATCGAACGCCTATAGATAGGCCATAGCCATTTTCATCTTCTGAAGCACTATTTCCACGATACGATGCCTCAGCTTCTACGTTTTCGTATGTTAATAAACCATAAAAGTCAGTGCTCGCGCTAATAGCAGTTCGGTAACCTACTCCAGCACTAAGCCAGTTTAAGTCTACGTCTAAACCATCATCTGAATTACCAACAGTCTGATATTGACCAGATAGAAAAAAATTCTCGCCTAGTAGCGTGCTACCATCAAGAGTCCAACCATCGGCATCATCGCCATCAATATCCCCATTAAGGTAACCAGCAGAAACATAGTTAAAGTTTGGAGATTCGGCCAATACAGCGGGGCTCGCAACAGCAGCAGTAAACAGTAAGATTGCAATTTTATTCGTTTTCATAATACTTCCTTATAAATTTATTTGAACAACCCTAAATTGTCCCCAGGAAAGTACACAACTATATTATTGATTGCAAATAATAAATAATTTTAAAGTAGCGTTCTGACGGTTTCTATTAATTACAAGATTGAGAATAAAAAACCAAATGGCCGAAACAAATAATTTAAGCGAGAAACTACATAGACGAATGTGCTATTAAACTAAAATAAGATGAGCTAATTTGTACTAAGATATATGAAAACAGAACGCTTTGAAAAGTGGTGGCCCCTCCCAGACTCGAACTGGGGACCTAACGATTATGAGTTGCAAAACAAGGACTTACTACGAGTTACTTTTTGATATAACTATTTACTAATTTTCATAGCTATATCATAGGGTTATTGAATAACCCATACCTCTGATGCATAAATCATTATGTATTTCAGAACGTTAAATTTTACGTTCAAAGTAGCACAGAGGTAGCACCATATGTCAGACACAAAATTTCGCTTCACTGAATTGTCGCTTGAAAAGATCGAAACAAACGGAAAACGTACTCGCTATTATGACAGCCTATTGTCAGGACTGATTTTAGATGTGAGCGTAGCTGGTAAAAAATCATTTAGAGTTTATAAAAAGATACCTGGGAGAGACACCCCGATTAATGTCACCCTTGGTTACTTTCCATCAATTGCACTTGATGATGCAAGGCGAATGGCTAGAAAGGTAATGGCAGATATAGCTGAGGGTATTAATCCTAATGACCTCAAGCGTCAGTTTAGAGCGGCTTCGATTACTCTGAAAGAAGCTTTTAATTCATACATCGAATCTAGAGATCTCAAGCCTATAACTGAAAGAGGTTATAAGCAAAAAATGGACTGCTATCTACCAGACTGGCATAACAAGCGCTTAGCCGATATTAATCAAACAATGATTTTAAAGCGCCAACGAGAAATAACCTCAAGAAGCCCTGCTCAAGCAAACTGTACAATGCGCCTACTGCGTGCTTTGTTTAACTTTGCCAAGGCTGAATACAAGTCTTCGGAAGGACGCTCGTTATTCCCAGAAAACCCTGTTGCAGCAATTTCTGAAAAACGTAGTTGGAATAATATAAAACGTAAAACAAGACGGCTGCGCCGTTCACAGCTAAAACCTTTTGTAGATGCATTATATGAAGTAAGAAATGAAGCTGCTAAATATCGTCAAAATAGTCGTGTCGGTTTTTGTGATTATTTGGAGTTTTTAACCTTTTCAGGCCTGAGAAGGTCTGAGCTACTGCAACTGCCTTGGTCACAAGTACATCTTGAAGATAGGATATTTATTTTAGAAGATACAAAAAATGGCTTGGACGTTGAGTTTCCTATAACGGATCGCTTAGCTGAGATATTTAATCGACGAAAAGAATACAAAGTATCTGACTATGTGTTTGGAACAAAAAGTAAAAAAGGCTACCTCACTGATCCTAAAAAAACATTGAAACATGTATGCCAAATTGCAGGAGTAGTAATCACTTCGCATGATTTGCGCCGCACATTTACATCAATGGCAGAGAGTAGCGGAGTGTCAGGATACCTCCTGAAACGCCTTCTAAACCATATTACAGATAAAAGTGATGTAACTGCTGGCTATTTAATTTTAACCGCTGAGGAGCTTAAAGAGCCAGCAGAAAAAGTAACAGAAACAATAGCCAAATATGCAGGTTTGATTGAGCAAAAACCTGATGATCAAATGAGTGAAATGAAGAGTTTGTTAGCAAGCTTAACTAAGGAACAAAAAATTGAGCTGATGAGTACTTTATTAAGCTGATTACCGCACTTTCACAGGGCAATTAGCCTATCTAGATACAAGCTAATTGCCCAATAACTGTAATAATGTGAAAAATCGGTTTCTTTTTTAATAAGCTTAAAGATTAGTGCATAAAATTTTTTTCAAGCAACAATTTATAACCAATTTTGGTAATCAAAGGTACGATAGTTTAAGGATTAAAAATACGATACTTTAATGAAAAAAGCTAACTCAACAAAAGCTAACCTTTTTAAATAAATTGTTATTAAGCTTTAAAAACGTTCTCCCTATGATACTGCATATAGTATTTATGTTCAGGCATAAGGTTTACTTTCATATCCAAGCTAATTCCCGCAGCCTTAAAATCCTTAAATTCCTTGGAAATAATAATTTGGCCAAGAGCATTAAAACTAATTAACCCCGAATCAAAAGCTTTATCAATATTTGCCAATAACAGCAAGCCATTGAACTTATCTAACTTCTCATCATTACTAGAGTCCCTCCAAGGTTTTATGTGACTTGCTACTAATAGATTTTTTGTTTTACAACCAGAAACTGCGCACTCCTTCCACATATCCAGTAAATTTTGACGATACTTACCTTGCCCTACACGAGCATTTATTAACCTTTCCTTCTGGGTTTGGGTAATCTGAGGGTCAGAATTAATAGCGGCTAAATCATCTTCTAGCTCATTAAAAGGTGATTTCTCTTTTTGTGAAAAGGATTGTTTTTCATGATCTGCTTTAGTTCTATACGCATAGACAGTTGATATCTCCTCAGACAGCTTTCGATACCGGTCAGAGTCAACTGCAACTAGTGCCATTTTTCCATTTGGGTCTTTATGAATTCCCCAACCAAATTTTTTCAAAAGGTCAGAACGTTTAATACTGTATTTATTAATTTTTAAGTCTGAACGCTTTCTACGTACAATATGCACTTCACGCATAAACTCTTGTTCAGTGTATGTATATGGGTTTTCAATTAAAACTTCATAGGCTATTCTCGTAACAGTTTTTCCTTCAGGTGGAATACTCGCAAACTCGGTTTGAGAGTCAGGAGATATTAATATTAGCTGCTCTTCCATTTTTTACTTTCCTTTAAGTGCCAAGTCATGAAATCAATATAAATAGCTGGTACTGTTTATAAAACACTCACTTTAAATGTCATTATTTTATCTTGCAAGAGTTACTATCCTCACTTACTTAACTAATCAAATTGATGTAACAGCAGAGTATAACTGAAGGTCTTTAATGTAAGGCATGTTCTTCATGTACTTTTCGTACTTATAAGTTTTTTATTCACAGTTAAGTGCCCTTAATAATAAGATTTTTGGATATTGAGAATTTAAGGTATTAAGCAGGGAGCTAGAGGCATTGATAATAAAGGGCTGCATTGGTGGTACTGTCCTTCAGTGACAAACTTTTGCACGCCAGAGACAAACATTTAGCTCCCAGTGACATAAATTTGTTCGCCAATGACAAACTTTTGACCGCCAGTGACATTACTAGTAACTACTTATACATAATTTGTAGACAACTAAACACTAGTCTCCTCTGCCACGAAGTAGATAGTTGTTAGGTGGAATGACTATACCTTTGTCCTCTTTATCTACATGAATTCCTGAATGAGGATGGCAGTCAAGAATGAAGTCTAAAGCGTGTAAAAAGCGCCGTTTGAACCTACTTAAGTCGAATCGTTTAAAATAAGGAAAGATGTCTTTGTGGAGAGTCACCCAAGGAACAAAACCAACTCTTTTGCGTCCATAACCTCGACGTATGAGAAATAGGTAGAGATCATGGGCGAGAACAATGTCCTTAGCTCGAGCAAGTTGAAGGAATCTTAAATCAATGGGGATAATACTTTTATCATCGGTAATCAACGCCTTAAAACTGCTCGAAGGAGTGTAGAGAACCTGCTTATATTTAGCGTTGAATTGACCAACGTCATACTCATTCGTGATCACATTATCTGCTTCAGCGAAAAACCCTCTTCTTCGAGTTTTATCTTCTGAATTATTAGTTGAAACAACTGTAAATGTAGTATCAAACACTCTTTCGAGAGAGAGTAAAAAATTAGCGTATGTGCCACCTGATATACAGTCTTGCCCTGTTATTTGATGAAACAGGTCGCTTACCGATTTGGCTATGACGTATGAAGGTAGTTCAGGCCTTCGACTGATCTGTGTTGTAAGATGAGCAATAATCAACCTTGCATAATGACCATGAGGCAAGATTTGAGGACTACTCAACATTACAGTTTTGTACTTGCCAAAACCTTCGACATTGCACTTCTCAAGCTTTTTAAGAGGCAAAATACATGGGTCTATTAAAAATGCAGGGTATAAACCAATAGTGCGCTCTTCTGTAGGGCACTTTGTAATTATTTCTATGTTGTTATGAGAAAGGGCCATTAGTAATGAACCTCCCCGCTGCGAATTAAAGGCTGCGTTTCAATCCAGTGGTGGAATTCTGATATAGGAAAGAGTGTTTTACCTCCTTGCTTGATATAAGGAGGCAGTGAGTGCCGTGCTTTTGCTTGTCTGTTCTCACTTAGTTTGTTGTATAGGGTTTGCTTAGAGCAGCATAAAGCTATCGCAACTTCATCTGCTGTATAAAATTGAGGTTTGATTTTCGGCATAAAGCACTCCGTTTAATAATATATGGAATGCCTTACTATTATGGGAATAAAGTTACTGATTTCTCAAAAAAGCTACCCCAACATGCAATACCCTTTTTTATATACAGCATGTATATAAAAACAGTATTAGAAGAAAAAACTGTTGTATTCCGAAAAAATATTATTAAGTTAAGAAGTCGGTTAAAACTAAGGAGCCGACGAAGTGCCAATTAAGAACAAAGAAAAAAATAAGAATTACTGTAAGGTTGTAGAACTGAACAAAGAAGATAATGTTTATAAGCTACAAATAAATTTAACTCGAAGATACTGGCTAATGCTGATATTTTTAGTTTTCCCCAGTCACCTTGTTAGCTCTAAAATTGAGCATATTACTCAAACCATTTCTTCTTTAGGTGTATTGTAAAGTGATTAATTTATAGTAATTAACTGTGCACCTTTCGGTAGGTGCACTAACTATTATTTTTAAGATAAAACAAAACAGCGAAGAAGATCACAAGACTTAGAATCAAAGCGCAACCAGCAAGTACAGGAGCCATGTTTAAATCCTGCCTTCTTTAATTGCTGCAAAAAGATCATTTTTCAGCTTGTCGTAACGTCGAGTAGCGCGAATCGCTAACACCATTAAAATCCACATTTGAAACCATTCGTATATTGTCATAACTGCAATCTCTGCTAATGCCTTGCACTTGAGTATAGAAAAGATCCCTCCCAATTACACAAAGCAATAATCCACTTACTAATATTTTGTTGCTTCTGCTCATTACACCCCATAAACGGAAAGGTGATTTTTTTGCTTCGAGATTTAAAATGACTGAAAGGCTCTAGTCTAATGTCCCAAACCTCACCCATTTCATTTGTTACATCGAAAGCCAGCGCTTTTTGAGAAATCAGAGCAAAAAAGATTTCTTGCTCTGACTGCACTTCTTTCTCAAATGATAGCCCTAATGGCTCACATTCAGCTTCGATACCAGCTAAGCGCCTTTGAAACTCAGCTACAACAGGGATAAATGGTCTTAGCTCAACTTTTTTGTATAGATCAAAAAAAAGCATTACATTGCTCCTTAAAATTAGGCATGCCTAATTTTGAACACTGCCCTATTCATTAAGTGATTAGTAATAGGTGTCGTAAAGTTCACCACGTGAATGCACATCTTCAGCTTCTTCACGCGACATAAATTCACCATCAGCGATAATATTGCCCATACCATCATTTAATTTATCTAGTTGCTCGTTTTCTTTCGACGACTGCTCATCGCTTGAAAATATACTTACCAACAAGTAGATAGTCCCGACTGATACGCACACAAATGTTTCAAGCATATTCATTCCTCCAAATTCAAATTACACATTAAAGCAAAAGCTAAGGATTCCTTAGTATCTAGATTCAATTAAAGCTAAGAAACTCTTAGTTTTCAAGCTAAGAACAATAAATAATGAAAACTAATAACGAATCACCATTTCCAAAACGCTTAAAAGAGGCAAGAAAAGCCAAAGGACTATCGCAAAAACAGTTGGGAATTTTGGCTGGAATGGATCAATTTGCAGCATCAGCAAGAATGAACCAATACGAAAAAGGAGTACATTCTCCAGACTTTAAAACAGTGAAAGCTCTGGCTGATATTTTAGAAGTGCCAACTGCGTACCTGTATTGTATTGAAGATGAGTTAGCAGAAACTATTCTAGAGAGTCATGGTAAAGCATCAGGCAACACCTAAGATTATTTTTACTAATTAATGTTTTATTTTAAAAGTTTAGGAAGCTTATCCATATGATATTCAACTTTTAAAATTTCTGATGATTTAACCTTTTCAATAGTCGAAGTTTTTTCATTGTATATTAGAAACCAATTATGACCTTCTTGAATGATTTTTACTTTAGCTTTAGAGTCAGCTAGATAGAGTGTTGCATTAACCACTTTTGAGCCACCCAACGCCGTTGGTATATAAGGATAAATATTATTAGAATAAATAGAAATAAATTGAAAAAGGCCATAGCCTAAGCAAAGAAAAGCAAACATCAGAGAAAAATATTTTTCATGTTTTGGATCTGAATCCAGATCTAAATGATTAAGCTGTACCCCCTTTTTTTCATCATCTTGAGAAATCGCTATTCCATAAGCACCTAAGAAAAAATACAAAGTAAACTTTGAGTATTGACCTAATAATTCACTCTCACCGCTTGCAAAAAAAAGAAGAGCTATAAAAGGGATTGTAATTATATAGATTAATATTTTAAGTAACTTTGACTGAAACCGCTTTCCTCTCATGACCTCTATAGCTAATAAAGCAAAACTACTATAGAAAATATAAATACCTAAATCCATGTAAGCGCCAAATGCTGAGAAAGGAAATTCTAAAAAATCAGCACTATGCAAAATACTGTATATGCCTGCTGGTATCGATGAAATTCTCAGCAACCAAGGGAACAAAATTTTTGGCTCGTAACTTTTAGACACATCTGAAATATTCGTTCTATAAAACACAAACAGGAACATTGATGTGAAAATAAATACTGAACCAAATCCAGTAAGCATATACCTCGCTTCTACAAGCTCAAATTCATAACTGCCATAACTTGCCAAATATGAGTTATGTACAACAAAACCTACTAGGTATAACAATATAGGAACTCGTATAAAATTATTTCTTAAAAAATCCATTTCATTCTCAATAATTGAAACTTTTAATTGTGCGAATTACATCATATGTACTTCTTTTAATTGATGGAACTACAATTTTAATATTTAAAATGAGGCATCATGAGCAATTGCCTCCTCTTTTCTGGGCTTCGCCCATACCCCGCTATGTAGAAGCCTAAAATAGGCTTACACATAGCGGGGTATGGGCTCTTGAGCATCTTACACGCAGATTTTTATTTGCAGATTGAAATATTAATTAAAGCTGCTAATCTAAATGTTAATCAAGCCCTACGGGCAAGAAAAAAACAGGCGCTTTTCTGCTGCCTTCAACACGTCGTTACATTCTCTGTAGCCCCCATTTCAGAAGCTTTAGCTTCATCATAAAACCAAGTCTTTTGATTTTTAGGCGCGATCAGTCCGAGCCTTACGCATGCGTAAAACAGGGGCGAATAGGCGTTAGCCGCTGAGCTTAATCAGCCAGTTTTTCTTACAACCACACCGGAGAATAACTATGACCTTTAATGCTAAAGCAGAAGCATTACGCCTAAAAAATGAGAAAAAATTGATCAGTAAAAAACGATTTAAGCCATCCAAACTAGATAAACATAAACAACGACTTCTAGCTCTTTACGAAGAAGATACGAATATAGCCAACCTACAAAGATGGCTCTTGCGTAAAGGAGTGAGAGCACATTGGACAACTGTAAAACGGTGGGTCGATAAAAATGCCTAAGTTCGCAAAACCAAAAACGCAAGCGGAAAAGCTAGCTAAAAACTTATTTAAGCACAAAATTATTAAATCTTTAGGTACTGCTCGAAGTTATAAAACTGCACTTATAAAAATAGCTCGGTGGTCAAAGGATATTGGCATCAATGGTGTGCAAGGGATGAGCACTCAAGATGCTTATAAATACCTTGATTACCGCAGTGAGTTTGTAGGTCAAAAAACACTGGATATGGAACGGCAAGCAATCCAAGCTATGTTTAAACTCAACGGCAAACTTGGCCCTAAAGAAACGCTGACCGTAATAAAATCCGAAAAAGAGATAATCGAAAAGTCTCGCGCCTACACTCCAGCCCAAGCCCATGCAATTAGTGAACATCAAACTAGAAAATATAATTTATCTACACAAATAGCCCACGCAGCAGGATTAAGAGCCCATGAGCTTTTAACGATTGCCAGAGTATCAGAGCGTAAAGCTGATAGCCGCCCTGCGTTAGACAGTAAATGGCTTGGTCGAGAAGGTTATATTTATACAGTGAAAGGCAAAGGTGGCCTAATTCGTGATGTACTAATACCTAACGCACTGGCTACTCAATTAGAACAAAGGCGCTTAGCGCAGCCTATAACGGTTCGTGATAGGGAAATTAACTATTTGCAACGTTATGATATTGGTGGTGGTCATAAATGGTCATGCTCATTCTCAAAAGCATCTAGTCGCACACTCTTTTTTTCTAATGGCGGTCATGGCCTCAGGCATAGCTATGCACAAGAGAGAATGGCTGAGCTAAGGAGTTTCGGTTTAAGTAGGGCTATAGCTCTCGAAACTGTATCACAAGAGCTAGGGCACTTCAGGGCTGAAATAACTGAGGTTTATTTAAGGTAAACCATATTTACGTTGCTGCAAATTAGAGTTAATAGCTATTTTGTGCCAGAGGTCGGCAGTTTCATGCACTATACACATTTCAAAACCTGATCCTTACTAAATGATTAGTCTACTCTTGGCATGTAAACTACCTATTTACTATTTTTATCTTACCAACAATCTCATCATCTGTAATTGTATGCTTTATACCTTTATATGGACTTTCTTCAGCCAGTTCCCAAATGAAACTTGAAAAATTACCCATAACAGCTTTTGAGTAAGTTAAAATATCAACTGACTGTTTTTCATCGTTTGATTTACCAAAAAACTCTTTTAATTTTTGATCAAATCGCTCAAATGATTCTAGTGTATTTCTTTCCAGCTTTATTTCTTCAGGGTTTAATGGAATCGGCGCAACAATTTTAGGTAGTAATTTGCCATCATTCAGTTTTAAACTTTCAACACGAATCCAAAAGTAACCACCAGCCATCGACATTGGGCATGCATGTGTAACCAGATCTCTATACGATCCTAATATATTTAGCCATCCGTTTTTGCCACAAGCACTTTTAAAGTTTTTTCTGAATACAGTAGGCTGACTTTTATCTTTGAAATATTTTTTGAAAATACGTGATGTCATGTTCATATGTTTTACTCCCGACTTTTCTTCATCAGATAGTATGAAGTGAAAAATAAACTCGGATAAATAATCTCTCAAAGTGCATGCATCAAATAAAAAGTGTTGAAAGGAGTTATAGATATCTTTTGAAAACCTATCTTCAAACTTACTCCCAATTTCAATTTTTTCTTGTATACATCGTCCCATTAGCTGATCTCTATACCTGCGAGACAAAACTTTAAAAGACTCATTTAATGTACTGATTTGGTGCGATATTCGTTTAGCTATATCCCACAAGAACGCATTTTTTAATTTATACCCTTGATTTGATATATGTGACCAATGCCAAATAGCTTCGATATGTGACCATGACTTAGATTTGTAAGCTGTATGAACTCTCCACTCAGATGGAGCACTGCCATCAATTTGAGATATATCAGTATAAAACTCTGTACCAACTAGCTCATTTAACCCTAATTGATCTAAGCCTACGTATAATTGCTGATATGTTGGAATCGTTATTATTGCAGTCTTGTCATCTGTAGTGCTTGGGTAAATTTTAACTTTATTAGATGATGGCAAGTTAATTGCGTGAATACCACCTAAGAAATGTACATCCCTCCATGCTATAGGCCAATTACTCAATTTTTTCTCCTTCTTTTTATACTAATTTATAGTAGTGCCCGAATTAGATCTTATACGACTTTAACATACTGTTTAGATAAAGTTTTTTCTCTATTAATTAGGAAAAGTAGGAGATATCTTCTTTCTTTCCTAATTACGTACATAAATGAATCTGCCTGACATTTTGCATATTAATAAAGTCTATATCTCGCTCAAAGCAATCTGCTTTGATACAGGAGAAACCTGTCAACTAGCACTGTCGGATTAAATATGAGCTACTACACATTAACTCATCTTCGAGGTCTTTCACATTGTAGTGATTTTGTTTAAATCAAGAGCCTCAGATAGTGATATGGTACAACCACCTTTACACCGACAGTCAGCTAACGGAATTTCCGGAACTTCGCTTAGACTATAATCCCCAACTCTATGCTTTTCACATGCAGAGCAAAAATCCCCTTCGAACCGCATAGTTTTCATGATATACGGCATACCAAGTTCTTGAGACTTTAATTTAGCATCAAATATACGTAACTTGTTTTGTGCAAAGAATAACATCATGCGACATACGCCATCAGGGTCCAAGTGAGTTCCATTGCTAGCTAATTTCTTTCTTAATTCATCATCCAGCTTTAACCCCCAAAGAAACATACTAATTGCTCCTTGACGCACTAGAGGCTTTAAATCAGGCTGTATCTCAGAAAGAATGAGTGGCCAATCATCAAGAATATTATTAATTATAAAAGCCTCTCTTGAACCACCAAAATTAGACCAGTCAACTCCTAAGCCTGATGGAAATGGTAAACTCAGTTGATGTTTCCTAACTGGCTCAAAAGCATCTTCAAAGTTTCTATTTAGAGCTTCATTTACAGATAGCTCAATTGCAGCAAACATTTCATTTTTAATGATTTGTTCTTTAGCTTCAATTTGTTTCGCTCCCTCACAGGAACAAACCAAAAAATCATGTTCTAATGAATTACCATTAAAAAAATTTGGTGCTGCTTCCAAAATCCTACGAACTAAAACAGGTTTTGTACCAGAAGTTGGCAGGTTAAGGTTTTGAGAAATATTTTTTAACTTTGGAGCAGAATAAGTCGCTGTGACAACTTCCTGAGTATTAGCTGACTGTAAAACCCCCTCTTTTTCAAATATATTTAAAACGAGCTCTGCATCACGGCCTAAGTAACTAGTCCAATCTCTCATACTCAACACTTTCGATAAGCTTTTAGGTTTTAAAAAGCTCTTTAGAAAGTAGTATTCGTTAGTATCCATCATTCGCTTCCTATTGCTTAGAACGATGAATATTATAGCATTTACTTGATGGGAAAATGATTTACCTAAATGTTGACCACTATCAAGCAAAACAATGTCCAATCATATAGCAACAAGCTTTCCTGCTTAGAAGTGAAGCTCAGTAAAAGCTAAGGGTTTAATCATATCAAGCATATAGAGATGTTTTCCGCTATACTAAAAAGTAGCACAGAGGTAGCACAGGGTAATTTCTGTTAGTAGGTGTTTACTTAGGAAGCTTGTAAAAATGGTGGCCCCTCCCAGACTTGAACTGGGGACCTAACGATTATGAGTCGTGTGCTCTAACCAACTGAGCTAAGGGGCCAACTTTATATAACTGCAAGGCAGTTAATTTTTGAAGCGTTTAGCCACAGAGCGACTAAAGCGGGTTGCAGTATAAAAACTTTTTAAGGGCTTGTCACTAGCAAAAACCTTTATTTTAACAATCAGTAAGCTAACTGCTTAAATAGTAATCTTTTAAGTGGGTAATAATATAAAAATAGGGGGATTTAAAGCAGGGAAGGTATGTAAGCCGTTTAGAAAGTCGGCTTACATTACATAAAGTGCGGCATTACTTTTTGGCAATTATATAAATTGCGTGTATTAAACCCGGGAAGTAACCCAGTAGTGTTAGTAAAATATTTAGCCAAAAGTGCATACCTAAACCAACTTGTAAAAACACGCCCAGCGGTGGCAATAAAATCGACAAAATAATACGAATAATATCCATGGTGTGACTCCTTTAAAATGACAAAGTAAAATCCCAGCAGTGCTGGGCTTTTAGTATAGTGTATTATTCAGCAACGATAGTTAATTCATCAACTACGTCACGAACATCTTCAGCGTTTTTAGCAATTTTGATTGCTAACTGCTTTTCAGCTTCAGATTCAACAGAACCTTTTAGCTTCACTACGCCGTTGTCGGTATCAACATCAATATCCGTACCGTCAACTTCTGAGTCAAATAAGAAGCGAGTTGTAATTACCGTGGTGATTTTAGCGTCAGTTAAGTCGTTGTCATCAGTGTCCATATCGGTATCTGTAGTTTTAGCATCCATATCTTTAACAACAGTTAAGTTGTTATCTACATCCATTACGCCATCTAGGCTAAGTACAAGTTCTTCAGCTAACTCTTTATCTAGGTCGCTGTTTACTTTACCTGTAAGTACTACCTTGCCATTTTTTACATCAGTGTTAATGTCAAAGTTGTTTAGATTAGTGTTCATAAGAAGCACTGTTTCTGCCTTACCATCAATCCAAGCATCTTTACTTTCGTTTTCCCAGCTGCTTGCCTGTGCACCCATTGCTGTAGTACCAAGAACTAACGCTGCAATCATAGATTTGTTGAATGTTTTCATAATCTTTCTCCTTTTGATTAAAGACGAATTAGTTAATGCGAGCTTTAGGCCAACTTTATTTTTATTTAAAAATCATAAACTTAAACCATAACCAACATTTGTGGTACACAAGCTTTGAGTAAAGTTTTACAGACTTATCGGTAAAACTTTCTTAAGTAGTGAAAATAGCTAGATAATTGCACTTTTGGTTAATCTATCGTTAATATAACAAACAGCAAAGCACTATAATAAAATTAAACCACTGATAATTAAAGGTATTAATATTGGTACGTTGATTGCTTTTTAGTTTGTACTCGCTTAATAAAAGGATTTCTCCTAATGTCTGTAAAAATTGAAGACCGCCCAATAGAACACGTTCGTGAACAAGTGATTGACCAGCTGATTTATAATTACAGTCACGGGGTTATTTCTGTAGAGGCATTTGAACGACGTTTAGATGAAGCTATGGATGCAAACTCAAACGAAGTATTAATGAACTTAGTGGAAGATTTAACACTTAACACTGATCAGCAATATAAAGCGCAAAAACACACGCAATTTTCTCCAAATTATAGTGCACAACAAAATAGCGATGACGATTTTAGACTGCGCAGTATATTAGGCTCAAATGAGCGAAGCGGTCAGTGGGTTGTGCCAAAAAATATTTACTTAAGCAACTATATGGGCTCAGTGGTACTTGATTTTACTGACGCTATATTTGCACATCAAAATGTAACCATTCACGTTAATTGCATATTTGGTAGTGATGAAATATACGTACCAGATCATGTAAATGTAGTATCTAAGATGTTTTGTACATTAAGCAGCTTTGAAAACAAATCGGTATCGCTTAATAAACGCCAAGGCCCGACTATTTATATTGAGGGTAAAGCCATATTAGGCTCGGTAGAAGTAAAAGTTAAGCGCACAATTAAAGAGAAGTTTATGAGTTTTGCCAATGAGCTAAAAACTCAACTTGGTGCTGGTAGTAGTAATCGATCATAAAAATTTATCTAAGCACCGTGCCTTACGGTGCTTAGAGGATGACTATAAATCGTTATTTCGCTCACTTGGTATATCACTTAAATATTCTACAAACTCTATTTCAAAGCCTGCGGGGTCAATAAAATACACATTTTTTCTAAATGGATTGGTGCTACCTTTTTTACTTACTTTAAAACCCGCTTTATTTAAACGCGTTACCACTGCATTTAAATTATTCGTAACATATGCAAAATGAGCAAAGCCAACTTGATGCCCCGACAAGTACCTATTTTCTCCCTCTCCATGGTCGCTTATAGCTATATAGTGGGTATCATCACCAAAATGGACCCAGCGCCTTGGTTTACCATACCAATCGCCTTGTCCTTCACTTCTAATTGACCAATATGGAAATGCCGCTTGATAAAACGCTAGCATTGAATCGATATCACTTGCGACTAAGTTTACATGTTCTAAATACATAACTTTCCTTATTTGTTTAAGTTGAGGCCACGATAAAACCTCAAGTTAACTTTAGGTAAAGTATTATTTAAAATTAATTTATTTAAATGCAGATAATTATGTTTTAAAAAAGTATGCACTTTCAGGGCTGTACAAAAAACACCCGCATTTATTTGGGGTTTATTGTTTACTTTATGTCAAAAGTCGCTAAAATACGCCGGCTGAAATATACAAACGTTCTTTTACAACCCAAAGGTAACACCATGCATCCAATGTTAAACATTGCGGTTCGCGCTGCGCGTAACGCAGGCAAAATTTTACTTCGCGCTGGCGAAGATTTATCAAAAGTTGAAGTGCAACAAAAAGGCGCTAACGACTTAGTAACTAACATTGATAAAGAAGCCGAAGCCGTAATTCGCGACACAATTTTACAGTCTTACCCTACTCACTCAATTGTTGGTGAAGAACTAGGTGAGCACAAAGGCAAGGATGCAGATTACCAATGGATTGTAGATCCTATCGATGGAACAACTAACTTCATCAAAGGTATCCCTCATTACGCAATCTCTATTGCACTTAAAGTTAAAGGTCGTTTAGACCAAGCCGTTATTTATGATCCAATTCGTGGTGAGCTTTTCACGGCTTCTAAAGGTCAAGGCGCACAACTTAACAGCAAACGTCTTCGTGTAAGCAAAACAACTGTACTTGCGGGTACTGTACTTGCTACTGGTTTCCCTTTCAAAAACAAACATCATATGGATGCATACACTGAAGCATTTAAAGCATTGTTTGTGCATACAGCTGATATTCGCCGTGCAGGTTGTTCTGCTTTAGATATGGCATACGTTGCTGCGGGTCGTGTAGATGGATTTTTTGAAATTGGTTTAAAACCTTGGCACTCTGCTGCAGGCGAGCTTATGGTTAAAGAAGCGGGCGGCATGGTAGTCGATTTTGCTGGTGGTAATAACTATAACCACAGTGGCAATATCATTTGTGGCGCGCCAAAATTGACTCAAGCTATTATTCGTGAAATTCGTCCAGTGTTATCTGAGTCGTTACTTCGCTAATAAACAGCTTATATCAACTACATTGGTATAACTAAAAAAGGAGCTTCGGCTCCTTTTTTTGCACCTAAAAATAAGGATTATCGAGTTTAATTTCGACCGTTTTCCCTTTTGTATAAGGCAGTTTATTTAAATCATCTGCAAAATATTCGTTAAATAAGGCATCAAACTCACCGTTTTCTTGCATCAGCTTTAAACCTTTCTCAATCGCTATAGCTAACTCAGGCTTACTTTTTGCCACAAAATAATAAATACCCGTTGGGTAGCTTATGTATAGGTTGGGCACGACAACAAGGTTACTTTGCTTGTTTTCAATAAGTTCGGAATTAACCTCAATAAATGAGCGAGGAAAATAATCTATTCGCCCACGGCTTGTTAAAGTAAACATGGCTTGGTAATTGGTGAGTGGCCTTACATGTAGCCCGTTGTACGACATGATTCTTGTATCTGGCCAGTTGTGACCTTGCACTGCTGAAAACTCTCCTAGCTGCTCAAGAGTTTTTACGTTTTTAAAACGTGCTACATTTTGTCTATTAGTGAGTAAAGCCCGCTTTCCTATGTAGCCTTTAAATAACGGTATTTTAATAGCTAAAGCAAGCGCTTCTCGTTCTGGGCTGCTCATACTCCAATAAATATCAAGGTCACTGCTTTGCAGGTTTATGAGCTTACGCTTTTGGTGATCTGGTATTGGAGTCATCCTAATAACCCCGGGGTAATTTGCGCTTTCGAGTGCTCGAGCTAGTAACTCACTTAAGTACTCTTCTCGGGCATTTTGAGTATCTTGTTTTTGGGCAACACTTATTATCTGATCTTGCGCGATGAGCGTAAAACTCGTAAACAAATTTAATACGCAGACTAAAAACTTTATTGGCAACATAACAATTACCTATTTTTATTTAAATTACCTGCTTATTACTTGCTAGACGCACTACTGCGGGTGCAGGCCCTTTGCGTTTGCAAATAAACAAATAACTATGACGATAACGTTTGGCTTCTTTTTTAGCATCAGTTGCAAGTGCTGCAACTTGGTGGCTGTTTTTACATTGCTGTAAATCAGGCTCAACTAAGCCAATCGATAACGTTAGTAAAGGCACAAATTGCTTTTCTCCTTCACGATTTGTAGCCCAATACCCTTTGCTCTTTATGTGCTCAGGTGTAAAAAATATACGAGATTGGTGTTCAAATTGTTCAATAATGGTATTACATATATCAACAGCGTTGTGCTGATCAAACACCACCATAAAGTCATCGCCACCTATATGCCCTACAAAGTTAGCACTATTTTTACACGCTTGCACTGTTACATCAGCTAATAGTTTAATTACACTGTCGCCGCTAGCGTAACCGTATAAGTCATTAAATTGCTTAAAATGATTTAAGTCTATATACGCGAGTGAAAAAGGATTACTACCTTTTAATCGCTGCTCTATAGCTTCATTAATTGCTACATTACCAGGGAGCATAGTCAGTGGATTAGCATGCTGTGCATGGCGTATTTTTTCTTCGGTTATGTGTTTTAAAATATCGCGAAGCGGCGCTAATCCTAAATAAGCGCTTTCTCTGGTGATTACTATATGGCGGCGAATATCAAAGTCTTGCTCAGTTATTTGCTTACTTACGGTATCGAGTAATTGGTTTTCATCAACGACTAAGGGCTGCTTATCCATAAGTGCAGTAACGGGGCGTTTATCATAAAGAGCATGCCCGTAGGGCGCTGCAAAAACCTCTGTTAATTGATCTCTGTGAAGTAACCCTACGGGCTTGTTCTCATTACTTAACACTGCAATGCTTATGAGTGACTTATCTTGCTCAAAGCGTTTATGCGCATCTTTACAGCGAGTGTCGCTGCTTATTGCAGGTTGTGTAATAGATAGGCGGCCTATGGCCATCGATTGATCAAATAATGTATTTGATTGCGTAAATGAAAGAGCTTGTAGTTGCTCTGAGCTAAAGTCTTCACTTGGCTTTATGCTTGGCTTTTCAAGTAAAAACCCTTGTACGTTACTAATGCCTAAGTTTTCTACGAACGTGAGCTCTTCTGGGCGCTCTATCCCTTCGGCAATAACCTGAGTATTAGTGGCTCTGGCCAAAATTGTAATAGATTTCAAAAACTCTTTTTTAACTTCGCTTTGATCACAATGATCAATAAAATAGCGGTCGATTTTTACAAAATCGGGGCATAATTCAGACCATTGTTTTAAGCCTGAATACCCAGCGCCTAAATCATCTATTGCTATAGTAAAGCCAAGTTCTCGGTAATGAGCTATCGTTTTTAATAGCAAAAAACCATCATCTACTTTTTCTTGCTCAGTAACCTCTATAACTACACGATTAGCCGCTAAGTCAAATTGCTCTATTAGGTGCAATGTTTCCCCTTTAGGATGGCAAGGATCAAGTAGTGTTTTAGGGCTTACATTTAAAAATAATTTACCTTGTAGGTTAAGCCTTACAAAGTTTTCAATCGCTTTAGAGCGACATAGTAATTCAAGTTCCGAAATTAAACCTTGCTCATGGGCTACTTTAAATAATGTATTAGGCATTTCTAGCGGGCTATCTTTAGGTCCTCGACTAAGTGCTTCGTAACCTACAATAACTTGATTGCTAATATCAAAAATAGGCTGAAACAGCGTCGTTACTTCACCGCTTTTTAAAATGTACTCTAATACTTTGCGCTGAATCGTCACGTATTTGCCTTACAACTATTTTGATTGGAGCAACAAAGTACCAAGTGTGTATGACACTTTTATTGCGCCTAAAAAAATGCACTCATAAAAAAACCGCTCATAAGAGCGGTTTTTATTAAGTACAAATCTAGTTACGGCATAGCGTCTTGGTCAGCACCTTCTTTTTCTATCACTTCAGGTATTAAATCTTCTTTGCTTACGCCCATTGCTATAGCAACCGAACTTGCAACATAAACAGAAGAATAAGTACCAATAAACACACCAAACAGTAATGCAGTTGCAAAACCATGAATGGTTTGCCCGCCCCATGCAAACAAGGCAATCAACACTAAAATTGTAGTGATTGATGTTACAAGTGTACGATTAAGTGTTTGCGTTAAAGACAAGTCAATAATTTCGATAGTGTCGTCAATGCGTACCTTACGGAAGTTTTCACGGATACGGTCAGATACAACAATAGTATCGTTGAGCGAGTAACCTATTACCGCAAGTATTGCCGCTAATATTGTTAAATCAAACTCTAACCCTAATACCGAAAACAAACCAACTGTAATAATAACGTCGTGTAATAACGCACCTACCGCACCTACTGCAAAGCGCCACTCAAAACGAAATGCAACATAGATTAAGATACAAATAAGCGCAGTTAACATGGCAAGGCCACCCTGCTCTTTTAAGTCTTCACCTACGCTTGGACCAACAAACTCAATACGACGCATTACTACGCTGTCGTCTGCTTGTTTTAATGCTGCAATTACTTGGTTACCAATTACTTCTGCTTTAACATCGCTTCCACGAGGCGCTAGGCGTACTAAAATTTCTTGGCTTGAACCAAATAACTGTACGGAAGCATCAGCAAAGCCATTTTCGGCTAGTACATTACGTACCTTTTTAAGATCTGCAGGCTGTGAAAAGCCCACCTCTACTGCGGTACCGCCAGTAAAGTCTAAGCCAAAGTTTAAGCCTTTAACAAAAATTGACGCAAGCGACGCTATTATCAATAACGTCGAAAAGCCCATAGCCACTTTACGAAGAGACATGAAACGAAGGGTTCTGCTACCCAAACTTAAAATTTGCATGTCTGCTCCTTAAATTGAAAGTTTATCAACACGTTTACCGCCAATGATAAAGTTGATTACCGCACGGGTACCAACAATAGCTGTAAACATTGAAGTTAAAATACCAATTGCTAATGTAACCGCAAAACCTGCAATTGGGCCTGTGCCCACTGCAAATAATATAATGGCAGCAATTAGTGTGGTGATATTGGCATCAAATATAGTGCTAAATGCGCTATCGTAACCAAAATGAACCGCTTGTTGAGGGCTACGGCCATCGGCCAGCTCTTCGCGAATACGTTCAAAAATCAATACATTAGCATCTACCGCCATACCTACGGTTAATACAATACCGGCAATACCTGGCAAGGTTAATGTAGCGCCAGGAATAAGCGACATTACACCAACAATTAGTACTAAGTTAGCCGCGAGCGCCAAGTTAGCTACTAAGCCAAAGCCTTTGTAGTAAATAAGCATAAAGGCAAGTACAAACGCAAAACCAAGTGCAACAGCTGTCATTCCTGCTTCAATGTTTTCTTGTCCTAGGCTTGGCCCTACTGTGCGCTCTTCTACTATTTGAATTGGAGCAACAAGTGCACCCGCTCTAAGTAATAAGCTTAAGTTATGCGCTTCAGCTGGGTTATCGATACCTGTAATGCGGAATGAGCGATCAAGGCGAGCCTGAATAGTCGCAACGTTAATAACTTCTTCTACCTTAATTGGTGGAAGCGCCTTACCGTTTTCATCCTTTTTACCCGATGGCTTGTATTCAATAAATACTGTGGCCATACGTTTACCAATAGCACGTTTGGTAAAGGCATTCATTTTTGCCCCACCTTTGCTATCTAAGGTAATACTTACTTGTGGACGTTGGTATTCGTCACTACCTGATTGCGCGCCAGTAATATGGCTACCTTCAAGAATAATACGTTTTTTAAGTACTACAGGGTAACCATCGCGGCTCATGATCATTTCAGTACCCGCTGGGATACGACCTTGAGCAGCTGCGCTTGGATCGGCGTTTTCGTCTACTTCACGAAACTCAAGCGTTGCTGTAGCGCCTAAAATTTCTTTAGCGCGAGCGGTATCTTGAACACCTGGTAATTGCACAATAATACGCTCAGCACCTTGGCGCTGTACGTTTGGCTCTGCAACACCAATTTGGTTGATACGGTTACGAATAATCGTTTCATTTTGCTTAATTGCGTAGTCACGAATTTCTTTAAGCTTTTGCTCACTCATGGTGGCAAAAAATGCTTTATCGTTGCTGCTATCATCAATATAAACATTTAATGGGTAACGAGATTCTAATAAACGCTCTGCAGCGTCTTTATCATCTTCGGTACGCATTTCTACACGCATACGCTCAGAGCCAGCTACACGGCGAACACTACGGTAACGTAGTTTTTCTTCGCGTAAATCGCTTCTAAAGTCTTGTTCCATTTGCTCAAGCTGGTTATCAACCGCAGTTGCCATGTCGATTTCCATGGTGAAATGTACGCCACCACTTAAATCAAGACCTAGCTTCATTGGGTTACCACCGAGTGATTTTAACCAAGTAGGTTGAGCCGGAGCCATATTAATAGCAGAAACGTAATCGTCACTTAATGAATCACGCAGTAAGTCTTGCGCTTTAAGTTGCTCTTCAACATTTTTGAAACGAACAAGTATTTGTCCATCTTCAAGCTTAGTTGATTTAACAGTTACGTTATGTTTTTTGAGGGTTGCGTTTACTTTGTCTACAACAGCGAGGTCTACATCGGCACCTTTAGCACCCGAAACTTGAATGGCCGGATCGCGACCATACAAGTTTGGAGAAGCATATAAAACGCCAATAGCTACCACAGCTAAAACAAGTAAATACTTCCAAACTGGAAACTTGTTTAACACGGGGTCGTCCTTATTATTTTTATAGCGACTTCATTGTGCCTTTTGGCAATACTGCAGATACTGCAGATTTTTGTACTGTTACTTCAGCTTGCTCGTTTAATGAGATAACGATGAAATCTTTATCTTCAGTAATCTTCACAATTTTACCTACTAAACCACCTTGGGTAAGTACTTCATCACCTTTAGCCATCGCGCTCATTAAGCTTTTGTGTTCTTTAACGCGCTTAGCTTGTGGGCGGTAGATTAAAAAGTAAAAAACTAAACCAAAAATTGCTAACATTATTAGCATTTCCCAGCCACCACCGGCTGCAGGTTGACCAGCTGCTGCGTGTGCATTTGAAATAAATAAACTCATGATACTTCCTCTTTAATTTTAAAGTTTAATTTGTTGTCTCTACAAGCTCTGGCACTTCTTGGCCTCGGCGAGCATAAAAATCTTGTACAAATTCTTCTAATTTACCTTCGCTAATTGCATTACGTAAACCTTCCATAACACGTTGATAGTAACGTAAGTTATGAATCGTGTTTAGTCGCGCACCTAAAATTTCATTACATTTATCAAGGTGATGCAAGTATGCACGCGAGTAATTAGTACAGGTATGGCAATCACACTCAGGATCAAGTGGGCCTGTATCTGTTTTGTGCACTGCGTTACGGATTTTAACAATACCAGTGGTAATAAATAAGTGACCATTACGCGCATTACGCGTAGGCATTACACAGTCAAACATATCAATACCACGGCGAACAGACTCAACTAAGTCCTCTGGTTTGCCTACACCCATAAGATAGCGTGGTTTGTCTTCAGGCATTTTGTACGCGCAATGATCAAGAATATTCATCATTTCGTTTTTAGGTTCACCTACTGATAAACCACCTAACGCGTAACCATCAAAACCAATTTCTTCTAAACCTGCTTGTGATTGTGCACGTAATTCTGGGTACATACCACCTTGAATAATACCAAATAACGCAGATGGATTATCACCATGACCTTCTTTTGAGCGCTTAGCCCAGCGAAGAGATAGTTCCATTGAGTCTTTTGCTTCTTTTTCAGTAGCAGGGTATGGCGTACATTCGTCAAAAATCATTACGATATCTGAGCCTAAATCTCGCTGTACTTCCATCGATTTTTCTGGTGACATCATAATTTCATCACCATTTACAGGCGACTGAAATAAAACACCTTCTTCGGTAATTTTACGCATTGCGCCAAGGCTGAATACTTGGAAGCCGCCAGAGTCGGTTAGAATAGGGAAATCCCAGTTCATAAAATCATGTAAATCACCGTGTTGTTTGATGATTTCAGTACCTGGGCGAAGCATTAAATGAAAAGTATTACCTAAACAAATTTGTGCGCCAGTGGCTTTAACTTCGTCCGGAGTCATACCTTTTACAGTACCGTATGTACCAACAGGCATAAATGCGGGTGTTTCTATTACACCACGGTCAAAAATCAAGCGGCCGCGGCGCGCTTTTCCGTCAGTACGGTCTAATTCAAATTTCATATCATCCTCAATGTCGGAAAAACAGTCCAACAAGCTATAATTTAACCGCTCGATTCTACCCTTTTTGCCTCGCTAATACTATTAGCTGCGGTAAATTCAGTTATGCCAATTGCCATAAACAAAAACCCCAGCAACTAAGCTGGGGTTTTTGACATATTCGACTGAGTATTAAACAACAACTTATTACTTGCGTGTTAAAAACATCGCATCACCATAACTAAAAAAGCGGTACTGCTGTTCTATTGCCGTATTGTAAGCACCCATAATATTGTCTTGGCCGCTAAATGCACTCACTAGCATTATTAGCGTTGACTCAGGCAAGTGAAAATTAGTAACCATGGCATCAACAACATTAAACTGATAACCCGGAAAAATGAAAATATCTGTATCACCAAAGTAACTATCTAATTTGCCACCATGAATTTTAGCCGCCGATTCTAATGAACGCACTGAGGTTGTACCAACTGCAATTACACGCCCGCCATTTGCCTTAGTTTGCGCAACTGCTTGTACTACGTCGTCAGGTACTTCTATGTACTCAGAGTGCATTACATGCTCATCAACACTATCTACACGTACTGGCTGAAATGTACCAGCACCTACGTGTAATGTAACAAAGGCCATATTTACGCCTTTATTTTTAAGCGCTGCCATAAGCTTATCGTCAAAGTGCAAACCCGCTGTGGGTGCTGCTACTGCGCCTGGCTTTTCGCCATATACGGTTTGGTAGCGTTCTCTATCGGCTTCGGTATCTGGGCGGTCAATATATGGCGGTAATGGCATGTGGCCAATGTCGTTTAATATATCCAGCACATTTTGATTGCGATCAAATTCAAGCTCAAACAAGGTATCGTGACGTGCGATCATTGTTGCTTTTGCTTTGCCTTCTAAAATAACTTCGTTACCAGGCTTTAGTGATTTACTAGCACGCACATGGGCAAGTACTCGGTGCTCATCAACAACACGCTCTACAAGTACTTCTACTTTACCGCCTGACGCTTTTTGACCAAACATACGCGCCGGAATAACTCGGGTATTATTAAATACCAGTAAGTCACCTTCGCTTACTAAATCAAGCACGTCACTAAATACTTTATGCTCAACCTGGCCTGTTGGGCCATCTAGAGTAAGTAAGCGGCTGCTAGTTCTATCCGCTTTTGGAAAACGTGCAATTAATTCATCGGGTAATTCAAAGCTAAAGTCAGCCACGCGCATAATTTAGTAATCCACATCATTTAAAATCGCGCCAAGTTTATATGTATCGGATGTTAAGCTCAAGAAATCAGCCAAACTTATAGTACCTTAGTCGCATTTTAGTGGTTAAATTTCCTTGTTCTTATGATTAAATATCATTATTCTTGTTTGGTTAAATTGTTGTTATTTATATTTGAGGGTTCAAAACGTGGCAGACCAGCTAAAATTGCTTATATTAAACGCAAGTAGTGCTGAACGCCATGCGATTAGAGCCACCCTTGAAAGCTTACATGTATTTACTTTTATAGATGCACAAGACAGCCAACAAGCTTTAAGACTATTAAAACAACAACCTGTCGATATTATAATTACAGGTCTTAATGTTGGTAAAATTGATGGTTGGCGCTTTTCAAGAATGATCCGCTCAGGATTATTAAAAACCCCAAAAAATACTCCTATTTTACTTATTCCACCTATTTATTGTGAACGCATAGCAGAAACCACAGCAAGAAGTTACGGCATAGATGCGGTATTACCGTTTGAGCATAAAGACATGTTGCCGCAAGTACTCGCTAATGTACTTTCTACCCATTTAGAAAAAAGTAGCAGGCTAAATTTATTACTTTTAGAGCCAATTCAAGAAACCGCAGACACTATTAGCGAGCAACTAAAGCTAAACTTTGCCATTACACATGTTACAACGGCCAAAGCCGCTCTTAATGCATACAATCAGCAGCAGTTTTCAATTGTGCTGCTTGATGCAACCTCTTCTAGCGCTCAAAGCTCAAGCTTATTAGTTGAAGAAATACTTCAACATAATTCTAAACAAGCCATTGTAACAATTATAGAAAGTGATGATGCCGATTACGCAGAACAGCTTTTACTCTCAGGCGTTACCGACTTTATTAGAGCACCGTACGACCCTTCATTTTTAAATAAAGTGTGTGATCATGCTGCTCGCCGTGAAGACTTTATGGTCAGCTACGCAGAGTTTGCTCATAAAGTAGAGCAGTTAAGTGTTAGTGAAGTGCGTTATAAAGAGCTGTTTTCGGCGCATCAGCGTATTTTGTTACATCTAAACACCGTAGTGCTAGAGCTTGATCAACAAGGGTTGATCCGCTTTATTAATCCCGCATGGGAAGCATTAAGTGGCTTTGGTGTAAAATCAACACTGCAAAAGTCACTTAGTGATTACTGTAGTTTGGATGATAAGCAAAAGCTTACCCATACGATTAACGATATTTTAAATGGTGGTCAGCAGCAACAACAAATAGAAGTGAAGCTAAGCCATAAAAATGGCAACCTGATTTGGGTTGAGTGTCGACTTCAGTTAATTAAAAATAGCCGAAATAACGCAACGATAACGGCCACTATCGATAATATACATGAGCGAAAACAAGCGGAACTTCAGCTTCGTCATTTAGCACACCACGACCCACTAACAGGCTTACATAATCGCTATTACTTTGACCAGCAACTCAACAAAATATGCCAAGATAAGTACACTTACGAAGGTGTAGAACATGCTGTTATATATATTGACCTGGACCACTTTAAAATAATTAATGACAGCAAAGGGCACCATCAGGGCGATATTGTACTAAAAGAAGTGGCGCAGCTATTTAAAGCGAATATTGGCGATGATCACCTAGTATGTCGAATTGGCGGGGACGAGTTTGCGGTGATCCTCACAGATATAAACTTACTTGACGCTCACCTTATTGCCGAAGGTGTGTGTAGCGCCATAGAAAAGCATTCATTTAAATCTGAAGATCAAATATACACAATTAGCTGCTCTATTGGTTTAACTCAAATAACGCCACAAAATTGCGACCCTAATGAATGCTTAAAACAAGCTGATATTGCGCTATATATTGCTAAAAACTTAGGGCGAAATTTAGTACATTGCTACTCAAAAGAGGATGCACAAAACAACACTTTGCAATCTGGGCTCGAGTGGGGGCACGAAATTAGACAAGCCCTAAAACAAGACCAAATAGAACTACACTACCAACCTATTTGGGACTTTAAAGAAAACAAAGTAGCCTACTTTGAAGCATTACTTCGTTTAAAACATAATGGTGAGCTGATTTACCCTAATCAATTTATCCCTTCATTAGAAATGCTAAACGATACATTTATGATGGACCAATGTGTTGTACGTAATGCTATTGCTTGCGTTGCAAAACATCCTGAGCTTAATCAAGTTGCAATTAACCTATCGGCACAATCATTTTTAGATGAGCGCTTATTACCTTTAATCGAATCAAACCTAGAGAAATACCAAGTACCACCAACACGCATAATTTTTGAGATCACCGAGTCAGCGAGTATCAATAATTTAAAAGCAACCCGCAAAATGATAGAAAAGCTCAATAAACTTGGCTGTCACTTCTCTATTGATGATTTTGGTACAGGCTTTAGCACTTTTAACTATTTAAAACAGTTACCAGCTCAGCACGTAAAAATTGACGGCTCGTTTGTAAGTGACATGCTTAACGACCCTATAGATTTGGCACTCGTTAAGGCTATAAACGATATAAGCCGCTCCTTAGACAAACGCTCTGTTGCTGAATATGTTGAAAATAAAGAGATATTTTTTGCCCTAAAAGAGATAGGCGTAGATTATGGCCAGGGTTACTTTATTGCCCGCCCAATACCTGTTGAAAAAATTAAAGGTGAGCTTGAAAAAATCTCAAAAAATAAAACGTTTTACCAACAATAAGCTAGCTACTAATAAACAGAATTGAACAATTTTAAGCATTTTATTACTATCAATTTTACCTTTCTTGCCTATACTTTCAGTATCACATAAATAATGTCGTGTTATTTTATGTATTTCACTTTAAAAACATGACATTACCTTTTGATGACGTAGTACTGTCGTTTATAGTGGCTTTTAAAGCGATTTAGCTTTTAAGGAGAAAGGTATGACACAGCTAGTTATATTATTACTGATTATACACTTTGCAATTGCGTATCAATGTTATCGATACGCACATATCAAAGGCTACCCCGTTAAAGTATTTACAACATTAGGCTGCGTGCCCTACTTTAACTTAGTGGTTTGGATTTATTTATTATTTTTACCAGAGCTTGAACCTTTCGAAAGCCATGTGCAAAATCAAAAGCAGCCATTATAGGCTGCTTTTTGCATTATTTTAGCTCTAAATAATCTAAGCTACATTGGCGCTTTAAAAACACCTCTAGCTGTTGGCTAAATAGCCTAAAGTCGCGAATTCGACCCGTGGTTTTGCGCCATAGAATACCAATATCTCGATAGGCATCGCTTGGCGATGGCGTTGCAACCATATCTTTATTTTCAAGTATTCCTGCATTAATTGCCATTTGAGGTAAAAATGTCACGCCGAGTTGATGCTCAACCATACTGAGTAATGTATGTAAGCTTGCAGCTTCAAAAGGGTTAATACAGCTTGAGCGGTTTAAGTGGCACGCACTTAGCGCATGCCCCGTCATACAATGCTCTCGCTCTAATAAAAACACACTTGCATCAGGCAATAAATTAAAATCCTCTACGCCTTTTGCTTGAGTGTAATCTTTGTGGTGCACTAAGCTAAAATGGTCTTTAGCCAAAATTTGAGTATGGAATTTTTCAGTTTGATACGGCAATGCAAGTAATGCTAAATCAATATGTCCATGCTCTAGCTTATCGAGTAGTTTGTCGCTGGTATCTTCAACGAGTACTAGCTCTAAATCACAAAAGGTTTGCTTGCAAAAATGATACAAAGGCGCAGCTATAAAACTTGCGATAGTAGGTATAACACCCACTGTTAACTTACCACTAAGTGGTGTTAAAAAGCTTTTTGTCAGCTCTTTTAAGCTAATAGTATCGTTTATTATTTTACGAGAGCGCTCAACAACCTCTTCACCAATACTGGTAAACATTAAGCTTCGGTTTTCGCGCTCAATTAGCTGGCAACCTAGTGTTTCTTCAAGGTTTTGAATTGCACTACTTAATGTAGATTGGCCAATAAAGCAAGCGCTGGCAGCTCTGCCAAAGTGTTGATGTTGATGAACAGCTAATAAATATTGCAGCTGCTTAATACTTGGAAGATTAGTCATTTTTTCTTTCCACAAATAAAAAGACCCCAACACCTAGGGCGTTGAGATCTTTTCAAGCTAAAAGTCTTTGAGTACTTTTTTATTAAACCCCAAACGCGGTTCTTAGTACGTAGAAAATAACAATAGCAAGGGCAGCGCCAACTGGCAACGTAATTACCCAAGAAACTACAATGTTTCTGATAACGCCCATGTTAAGTGCACCAATACCACGTGCCATACCTACACCTAACACAGCACCAACTAAGGTTTGTGTAGTAGAAATTGGCATACCAGTACCCGATGCAATAACAACGGTAGAGGCAGCAGCTAATTCAGCAGCAAAACCACGGCTCGGTGTTAAATGTGTAATGCCTTCACCAATCGTTTTAATTACTTTTTTGCCTAAAATAGCAAGACCCGCAACAATACCAAAACCACCAAGAGGTAGAATCCACCATGCAATAGCGGCTTTCTTAGCTATTTCACCATTGTTTTCAACAATATTTACAACTGCAGCTAATGGACCGATTGCATTAGCTACATCGTTAGATCCATGCGCAAACGCCATACAACACGCCGTTAATACCATTAATACCGCAAATACTTTTTCAACGTTATTAAACTGCATTTGCTTATCAGCTTTAGGATCAATATTTAATCGTGCAATAGCAACTTTACCAATAATGGCCACTATTACTGCTACAGCAATTGCAAGGGCGTAACCCTCTACTGAACCAATATTAATACCTACATGCTTTAAACCTTTTTTAATGGTTACTAGCGCCATAATAAAGCCCGCTAAGCCCATATAAAGTGGTACATAGCGTTTAGCATTTTTAAGTGGTGCATCGGTATCAAAAATTAGTTTTTGTGCACTCATAAATATTAAGTATGCAATAAAGCCCGATATAGCTGGCGTTATAATCCAACTACCAACAATACCACCTACTTTATTCCATTGAATTGCCTCTGTACCAACTGCAACTAACGCAAAACCAATGATAGCACCAATGATTGAGTGGGTAGTTGATACCGGCCAGCCTAAAAATGAGGCAATTAATAGCCAAGTACCCGCTGCAAATAACGCAGAGATCATACCTAAAACCATTAAATCAGGGAGTGCAGCAAATGGAGCAGCATCAATAATTCCTTTACGAATCGTTGATGTAACCTCTCCACCGGCTAAATAAGCCCCTGCAAATTCAAAAACCATCGCAATAAAAATTGCTTGTTTGATTGTAAGTGCTTTCGAACCTACAGAAGTACCCATCGCATTAGCAACGTCGTTCGCGCCAATACCATAAGCCATAAAAAAGCCAACTGCTGCGGCAATTAAAATTAATACCGTGCCGTAAGATGCAATGATATCCATTGTGTAACCTTAATCTTTCGTGTTTGAACTGATTTTAAATTAACGAGCTAACATCAGCTCAAGACGTGATCCTACGCGCTCTGCAATATCTGCAAGCTCGCCAACCCATTCAATAATTTTGTATAAAAACATTACATCAATTGGGTTTAGCTCACCTTCTACATCACGTAGTTGGCGGCGTACTTTTATTTGCATATCATCCGTGTCTTGTTCTATTGCATCCAATTCTACGAGCATTTTTTCTACTAAGGTCACTTCACGACCTTTAAAGCCCGTTTCTAGTAATTCTTCTAACTCATTTATTGCTTTAGAGGCTTGTTTAGTAGCATCTACACAGCGAGTTAAATAAGCTAAAAAGTCTGCTTGCATTACTTTAGGAATAGTCATTTCACGACCAATCACTCGTCCTGCAATATCTTTTGCTTTATTGGCAATTTTATCTTGTTGAGTTACTAATTCGAGCAGATCTGTACGTTCTACCGGCATAAATAAACCGCGCGGTAACTGTAAACGTATATCTCTTTTCATATCATCAGCTTCACGCTCTAAATTACGAATAGTGATGCGAAGCTCTTCTGCTTGTTCCCACTCTTCTTTAAATACGTGATTAAAAAAAGGTATCAAAGCTTTACTAGCTTGATGCACTTTATTGATGTGTTCTTCCATTGGTTTGATAGGAGATTTTGCAAATACTCCTAAAAACGCGTTTGTAGGCATAACTGACCCTTTAATCAAATTGATATGCTTTGCAGCATGAATTTTACAGTATTAACCACGATTGTGAACGCTTTTTATTATTTCACCATGGCTAACAATGCATAAAGCGGCACCAAGCCGCTTTAGTAAAAAAGAATGATAGATAAAATCTTATAAAGATTTTTCTATATCTTCTTGAGATGTATGACGAATATCTTTACCGTTAACAAAATAAATGATGTATTCAGCAATGTTTTGGCAACGGTCACCAATACGCTCTAACGAACGCACAGACCACACTAAATCCATAATTTTAGGAATTGAGCGTGGGTCTTCCATCATATAAGTCATTATTTGACGTGTTATCGCTTCGTATTCACGGTCAACTTTTGCATCTTCTTTGTGTACTTCAAAGGCGCGCTGTACATCCATACGCGCAAATGCATCAAGTACGTCGTGTAGCATTTTTAAAACTTGGCGACCCATGTTTTCAATATTTACTAATAAGTCTTGTTGATCTTTAGTAAATGAATCAAGTGCAACTTTAGCAATTCGCTCAGCTTCATCGCCAATACGCTCCAAATCTGCAATCGTTTTTGCAATAGCTATAACTAAGCGCAAATCGCTCGCAGCAGGTTGGCGACGTGCAATAATACGCGTACATTCTTCATCAATGCTTACTTCCATCGCATTAACTTTATAATCGTTTTGGCGCACCTTTTGTGCAAGCTCAGCATCGTTACGGCTTACAGCGTCAAGTGCACTGTTAAGTTGTTGCTCAACTAAGCCACCCATGTTTAAAACATGGTTACGTACATTCTCTAGCTCTTGGTTAAAGCGACCAGAAATATGTTTATTAATATTATGTTCCATAATTACCTTCTCTTAAATTCATCAACAACACTAAAACAATCACTAGCCGTAACGGCCTGTAATGTAGTCTTCTGTTTTCTTTTTGCTAGGCGTTGTAAATAAGGTATTTGTGTCTGAGTATTCAATCAGCTCACCCATGTACATAAAAGCGGTTTGATCAGATACACGCGCTGCTTGTTGCATGTTATGTGTAACAATAACAACGGTAAACTTGTTCTTTAAGTCGTTAATTAGCTCTTCAATAACCAAAGTAGAAATTGGATCAAGTGCTGATGTTGGTTCATCTAACAGCAGTACTTCTGGCTCAATAGCAATAGAGCGAGCAATAACTAAACGTTGTTGCTGACCACCCGATAGCCCAAATGCACTATCGTGTAATCTGTCTTTTACTTCATCCCATAAAGCAGCACCGCGTAGTGATTGCTCTACCACTTCATCTAATTTACGTTTTTCTTTGATGCCTTGTAAGCGTAGGCCATAAACCACATTTTCATAAATTGATTTAGGAAATGGGTTAGGGCGTTGAAACACCATCCCCACGTTACGACGAAGCGCTGCAACATCTACACTTTTATCGTAAATGTTTTGGCCATGCAGTAATATTTCACCTTCAATACGACAAATATCAACTAAATCATTCATACGGTTAATACAACGAAGTAATGTTGATTTACCACAGCCCGATGGCCCGATAAACGCGGTTACCTGCCCTTTTGGGATGTTCATATTAACGTTACTTAATGCTTGCTTATCACCATAGTAAAGATCAAGGTTTTTAATCTCTAACGCTTTTTGGTCGTCAGTTAAGTTTTCTAGGTCTAATTTTTGACCTATATTAGCTTGGTTTACTTGTGGAGCGACTGTAATCATGTTTGTTACCTATAAAATCTTTACTAATTAGTGTTCAAGCGATCTAAATTTTTCACGTAAGTGATTACGTATACCAATCGCAGTTATGTTGAGGGTAATAATCACCGACACTAATAAAAAGGCCGTTGCATATACCAGCGGACGCGCCGCTTCAACATTAGGGCTTTGAAAGCCTACATCGTAAATATGAAAGCCTAAGTGCATGAACTTTCTGTCTAAGTGAAAATAAGGGAAGTTGCCATCAAGTGGTAACGTAGGGGCCATTTTTACCACACCTACAAGCATAAGTGGTGCAACTTCACCGGCCGCTCGAGCAACTGCAAGTATTAAACCTGTCATTATTGCTGGGCTTGCCATAGGAATAATTATACGCCATAAGGTTTCAACTTTAGTTGCACCAAGCGCTAACGAACCATCACGTACGGTACTTGGAATACGCGATAAACCTTCCTCGGTTGATACAATAACAACCGGTAGAGTAAGAATAGCTAATGTAAGCGCAGACCACATAACACCTGGCGTACCAAATACTGGTGTAGGTGATGCCTCAGGGTAGAACAACTGATCTAAGCTGCCACCTAGCATATATACAAAAAAGCCCAGTCCAAATACACCGTAAACAATAGAAGGTACACCCGCAAGGTTAATTACCGCTATACGAATCATCTTAGTCACTGCGTTTTTAGCGGCGTACTCGTGTAAGTATATTGCTGCTACCACACCAAAAGGCGTTACGATTACAGCCATTAACATAACCATAAATACAGTACCAAATATAGCAGGGAATACACCGCCTTCGGTATTTGCTTCACGTGGGTCGTCTGATACAAACTTACCTAGTTGCACAAAGTAATGACCAAGCTTTGCAAAAAAGCCCATATCGTTTGGAAACCAAACATCAAGTACTTGATACATCGGAATAGTAACTACTTCACCGCGCATATCTTTTACAGTTACATGGTCTCGTTTGGCTTGCTTGCGTAGTGCAAATAAATCTTTTTCAAGCACTGCATATTCTGCACGTAAATCCGCTCGTGCTTGAGCAAGCTCAGCTACCCGTTCATCTGTTAATGCGTCATCAAGCAGGTAACCTTTTTCTTTTAAACGAAGACGCTCAAGCTCATAGTTTATATGGCCAATGTCACCATTTTGTAAATCAAGAGCTTCATCGTTTAAGTCTACGGCACGCTCTACAAGTTCATGCAGGGCTTCAATTTTATCGCCTTCAACAGGTTTACCATCTTTAATTACACTTTCAACGTAACCATAAAAGTTACCATTTTTACTACGCTCGAATACAGCAAGCGTTGCCGGCGTTGTTTTATTTGTAATGTCGGTTTCTAGTATCCAACGAAAATCTAAATCTACGTATTCACGGTTACCCGTTTTGATAAGTAGGCGCTCTACTTCGTCTTTTTTGAACCCACTTACATCAATACCTGTTGCCGCTAAGCGTGCTTTTGGTACTAATTCACGGTCGTAAATTTCGCCTATTACGGTTTGTTTTGAAATAGACCCTTCAAGCTCAAATTGTACAACCTCAGAAGGCCAGAAAAAACTTAACCCTTTCCAGGCTATCATTGCTAATAAACCTAAAACCGAAATCAAGCTAATGCTTACTGCACCACCTGTCATCCAAATCCAAGGAGAACCAGACTTAAACCACTGCTTTACCATGTCGTGTCTCTCCACTTACATTGAGCTGTATTTTTCACGCAGTTGCTGACGAACAAACTCAGCCACTGTGTTGAAAATAAAGGTGAATATGAATAATACAAAGGCCGCTAAGAACAATATTCTATAGTGCGAGCTGCCAACTTCTGACTCTGGCATTTCTACTGCAATGTTTGCTGCAAGCGTACGCATACCTTGGAAAATACTCCAATCCATAATAGGTGTGTTACCTGTAGCCATTAATACAATCATGGTTTCACCTACTGCACGGCCAAGTCCCATCATTACAGCAGAGAAAATACCAGGGCTTGCTGTAAGAAGTACCACACGTACAAGCGTTTGCCACTGCGTTGCACCTAGAGCAAGCGAGCCATTCGATAAGTGTTTAGGTACACTAAATACGGCATCTTCAGCAATCGAAAATATAGTAGGAATAACGGCAAATCCCATCGCAATACCAACAACTAATGAATTACGTTGGTCAAACGTCATACCAAGCTCATTTGTTAAGTATTGACGTACATTGCCATCAAACATCCAAAGCTCTACTGTTTCGCTCATCGCGAACGAGAACCAACCAATTAATAGAACAACTGGAATCAATAGTATTGAATGTGAACCTTCAGGGATTTTATGGCGAATACTCGACGGTAGCTTAGTCCAACCCAATGCGGTAGCTAAAATACCAAGCGGCAACAATACCAGCAGCCCGACAATAGCCGGCAAGTGCTCTTCAATTAATGGAGCTAACCAAAGACCCGCTAAAAAGCCTAAAATAACCGTAGGAAGAGCTTCCATTATTTCAACTGTAGGCTTAACTACTTTACGTAACTCGCTCGACATAAAGTAAGCCGTATAAATAGCGGCAGAAAGCGCAATAGGTACTGCAAACAACATCGCGTAAAGCGCTGCTTTTAACGTACCAAACGAAATTGGTACTAATGAAAATTTAGATTCAAAGTCATCACTTGCAGAAGTTGACTGCCAAATATAACCCGGCTCAGGATAACCTTCGTACCATACTTCTTGCCATAAAGCAGACCAAGTCACTTCTGGGTGCTCATTATGAATTTCAAGTACAGTTAATTTGTTATCAGCAAGTATGAGCGCTGCGTTTGAACGCGGTGCAATTGCAAAATTTTCTATAGCGCCTTCACTTACCTTCCCTTGCCAAAGTTTTGCTTCGCTGGTTGTATAATAAACACCTAGCTCACCATTACTGCTCGTAGTAAAGAAAGTACGACGATAAAACTCAGTAAATACATTGAGTTTGCTTTGCTTAGTTGTTTCAAACGAACGTATTTTTTGATATTCACGTCCCGCATCTGTATTTACTTCAAACCACTGCGACACTTCACCGTTATCATTTGCAAGCATTAACGAGTTTGCACCCGCAAGAAGCTGTGCTGATACTATATTTGCGTTTTCTTCATTCGCTGAAAGTAACTGTATCTGCTCTACGTCATCTGGGTAGCGCGTATCATAAACATAAATTTGATTAGCTGAACGAACAAAAGTCCGTGTTGTATCCGGCGAAATTAATAGCTCATCAACACGGCCTTCAATATTTAGCTCGGTACGCTCTACAACCCATTCAACTTCACCGGTAAACATGTTTTCTTCAGCAACAAAGCTGCTAAACAATATGCGCTTGTCTTCGGTAAGTGCTACAACGGCTGTTTTGTCTTCGTAATGGCTAAATGCAAAACGCTTAATAGCTGCACCTTGCTCATCAACTTCAAGTGCCATTTCTCCAAGCGGAAAATCTAAACGAGGTGTTAGTTTGCGCTCGTTATTTGGAAAGGTAACCAAAAATTTAGGTGCAACAACCATTACGCTGCCGTTTTCTAAACCATACGCATAATGCCCCTGAAAAGGAGCGCTGGTTGCAAAACTAGTAGCATCGCTTGGTAATTGCGCATCAAGTGCTTTGAGCTTTTTACCAAAACTGCCTGAGTCAACACTGTAAAAATCAACTTGCCCTTGCTTACTTAGTAAGTAGGCAACTTCAGTTTGTTCTTCAACACCTAAACCTGCAATTTGCTGCGAGTTAGTTACATTGAAGCTGTCGCGCTTTTCTACTTTTGCTGATTCAAAAATTGGCTGAACTACATAAAGAAGGTAGAAAAATATCAATAGCAGCGCTATTAATACCATTACCCCACCTGCGGTTATGCCAAACTTGGCAAACCGATCTTTAAATAGACGGCTTCGATCCGTATTAAAAGTCGGTTTATTCGGATTTGAAGTCATCAAAACACCCTTTAATCTTAACGTTGGCGAAATTATATTTCATCAAGATGACAGTAATGTTACAGCGGTAACATTTAAGCTCTCAAATTAGGGTATCTAGTTATAAACTAACCAAATGGTCAGTTTATTTAAAATTTAAACCTTACAGAGTGAACTAAATTGTAAAATAATTGGACAAAGTATTTATCGGGGTCAATACTTAAAACGCACCTAATAAATAGAAATTGCAATGGGTTGGGCACTTTTAAGCTGTTTAAAACTAGTAGGCAAGTTTAAACTTTACGCCTTTTGTAATAGCAAATAATATATTTCTAAATCACACTTTTAATATCACACTTAATGCCTACGCATTTACTTTTTGGGGCTTAAATAAGAGAATTATTTATGAAGCAGTTGGTTATAACGATTTTGGGGCAAGACCGCCCGGGTTTAGTAGAGAGCATCTCATCAGTCGTATTAGAAAATCATGGTAACTGGCTTAGTAGTAATTTAAGTCATTTACTCGGGCATTTTGCTGGCATTATACAACTAGAAGTTGCTGAGGAGCACTTCCAGTCATTGCAAAATGCACTCAATACACTACCAAAATTAGATGTAAGAATAGAAACAGGTAATACCGAGGTAGAACCAAGCGCACTTGAGCAACTTAACTTAGTTATTACAGGTAACGACCGACCTGGTATTGTGCAGGAGCTCGCAAGTGTAATTCGCCATAAAGGCGCTAACATTACACATTTAAATTCAAGGCAACAAAGCGCCCCTAATTGGGGAGTACCAATATTTAGTGCCGTTGCAACCGTAACTTTACCAAGTGGAATGGATAAAGATGAAGTAATTTACGCACTCGAAGCCATTACTAGTGACCTAATTGTTGACGTAGAGGAACCATAATTCACCTGTGCGTGTCACAAATGTGACACGCATGTCATGTTAATGTCATCAATCTGCACTATATTTTATTTTGTATCTAACTATGGAATAAAGTATGAACGCCCATACCGAACAAACTCAAGCCGTCGAGTACTTTGCTAAAGAGCTAAGTTGGCTGTCGTTTAACGAACGCGTATTGCAAGAAGCAAAAGATAAGAATAACCCCATTATTGAACGCATGCGTTTTTTAGGCATTTTTTCTAATAACCTCGATGAGTTTTTCAGAGTTAGGGTTGCCGATGTTAAGCGTCGTATTTTATTGAATAAGCTTCCCGATGCTAATTTTGAAGAAGACGAAGTACTTCTAAGCCAAATACAAAAAAAGGTATTACAGCTTGGCAAAAAGTTTAATCAAATTCATCAACAAATTTTAAACGACCTAACCATCCATAACATCCATGTAGATCGCCCCGAAAAGTTGACTGAGTTTCACCTAAATTGGTTAAAAAACTATTTTCACGACAACGTATTACAGCATATATCCCCTATTCTACTCGACGAAAATAAAGACTACTCAGATTACATAAATGACACTATGACCTATCTGTTCGTAGAAATGAGTGATGAGAAAAGTCACTTTGCTATGCTTGAAGTACCTACAGATCGGGTTCCTCGCTTTATAATATTACCGCCTGAAAAAACACGTCGTCGTAAAACAATAGTGATGCTAGATGACGTGATTTCATATTTTTTAAATGACGTATTTAGTAATTTTTTTAACTTTGAAACTATTCAAGGGCACGCAATAAAACTAACTCGTGATGCCGAATATAATCTTGATGATGAGCTAGAAGAAGGCTTGCTTGATAAAATGTCTAAGGGACTAAAGCAGCGTATTTATGCAGAGCCAGTTCGTCTTGTATACGATGAAGCGATGCCTGAAAGCATGTTAAAAGTTATGAAAAAGCGTTTAAATGTTACGCATCACGATGCACTTATTCCCGCAGGGCGCTATCGTAACTTTAGAGACTTTATAGCCTTTCCAAATGTGGGCCGCCAATACCTTGAAAACAAGCCTCTACCAGCACTACAAAGCACTGCTTTTAACAAGCACACGAGCGTATTTGACGCCATAACTGAGCAAGATATATTACTTTATTACCCCTATCATACTTTTAATCATTTACTAGAGTTTGTACGCCAGGCTGCATTTGACCCAGTAGTGACACAGATTAAAGTAAATATTTACCGCGTTGCCAGTAAATCACGGCTTATCTCTTCATTAATCAATGCGGCAAAAAATGGCAAAAAAGTAACTGTAATGGTTGAGCTTAAAGCCCGTTTTGATGAGCAAAATAATATTGAGTGGGCAAAAGTGCTAAGCAGTGCTGGCATAAAAGTGATTTTTGGTATTCCTGCGCTAAAAGTACACAGTAAGCTGTGTATTATTCATCGCAAAGAGAAAAATAAAATAGTGAAATACGCGCACATAGGCACCGGGAATTTTCACGAGAAAACAGCAAAAATTTACACTGACTTTAGCCTTTTCACTAAGCACTCCGGTATTTGTGAGGAATGCGATAGTGTATTTAAATTTATAGAAAGCAGCTATAAGCCATTTAATTTTGAATATCTCATGCTTTCTCCTATTAATGCGCGCGATATGCTGTTGGATTTAATAGATAAAGAAATTCAGCATGTAGAAAACGGCAATCCCGGTAAAATCACTGTAAAAATAAATAATTTAGTTGATAAGTAGCTTGTTGATAAGCTTTATTACGCAGGGCGCAGAGGCGTTAAAATACGTATTATCGTTCGTGGTATGTGCTCATTAATACCTGGCCTTGCTAAGTTTAGCGACAATATAAGAGTAATAAGTATTGTTGATCGTTTTTTAGAGCACCCTAGAGTCATGGTATTTGGTAATAACGGTGACGACAAAGTATATATTTCGTCTGCCGATTGGATGACTCGTAATCTAGATCACCGTGTTGAGGTGGGCGTACCAATCTTAGATGCTAAATTAAAACAGCTCATTATTGATATTTTAGAGCTACAATTTAAAGACCGTACTAAAGCGCGGCTAATCGATAGCGAGCAAAAAAATACGTATGTAAGACGCGGAAACAGAAAAAAAATACGCTCGCAGATTGCAATTTATGACCATCTAAAAAAATGGGAACACAATTATAATAATGAATGATCACCCCTCAATAGCAGCCGTCGATTTAGGCTCAAATAGCTTTCATTTAGTGGTTGCTCGCGAAGTTGATGGCACACTACAAATTCTGCATAAAGAAAAGCAGCGTGTATATTTAGCAGACGGACTAGATGATAAATTTAGGCTCAGCCAGCAAGCAATTGATCGTGCCTTAATTGTGCTTAAGCAGTTTGCAAAAACGCTACAAGACTTTCCTGCCTGCAACGTAAAAGTAGCTGCGACTTATACTTTTCGCAGAGCTAAAAATATTCATGCCTTTTTAACGCAGGCCAATAAAGTATTCCCTTTTCATATTGATGTAATTGCAGGGCAAGAAGAAGCACGGCTCATTTATCAAGGGGTTGCTCATTATGTACATAACGAAGATAACCGTCTTGTTATTGATATAGGGGGCGGTAGTACAGAGCTTATAGTTGGTAGGCATTTTAAACATAAACTACTTACAAGCCGTAATATGGGATGCGTTAGTTACACCAATCAATTTTTTAGTGACGGCATAATAAATGGTAAGCGCTTTAATAAAGCTGAAATAAAAGCAGAACAAGAAATAGAAGCTATTTTTGCCAATTATATATCAGAGGGCTGGAAAAGCGTTATTGGTACCTCAGGAACTATTAAATCGATATTGGCTATGGTGAGTGCTCAAAACCTTCATCAGCCTTGTATAACTTACGACGATTTATTAACCCTGAAACAACAATTTATAAAAGCAAAAAAAATTGATAATTTAGAAATTGAAGGACTAACACCAGAACGTCAGCAAAGTATGTGTGGCGGACTTGCTATTTTAATTGCAATTTTTAGAGAGTTTGTAATCACCGAGCTAACTTACAGTGATTTTTCACTGCGTGAGGGGTTGCTTCATGAAATGCAGCAAAAGTTAGCTGACAAAGACATACGCAGTAACACAATAAATAACGTTAGCGACAGATACACCGTAGATAAAGCTCACGCGACACGGGTTTCAGATACCGCTATTTGGCTTTATGAGCGCTTAAAATCCCCTTGGCAGCTTAACAATAAAGACGATGTTGCTTTACTAATTTGGGCAGCAAAACTACACGAAATTGGTCTCTCTATTAACTCATCAGGTATTAATAAGCACAGTGCTTATATTGTTGCTAATAGCCAGTTACCGGGCTTTACACAGCAAGAGCAGCTAATACTCAGCTCACTTATTCGTTTTTATCGTAAAAAAATTAAACTCGATGAGCTTTCTGAATTTATAACTATTTCTCAGCAGCAAGTTCTTAAGCTTATTACTATTTTACGTTTAGCGATTTTATTTAATCAAAAACGACAAGTTAGCCAAAAACCAAATATGGAAATTAGCGCAAATAGTACCGGGCTATTTATAAAGTTTTGCGATAACTACCTTCAGGAGCATACCCTACTGCAAGCCGATTTAGAGCTAGAACAGCGCTATTTGAAAAAGGTCGGAATAGCGCTTAACTGCTCATAAGCCAACAAAAGTAGGGTGAGTCACCCTGCTTTTATTGCTACATATCCATATGGCGGTTTGTGCTTTGCATCATTTGCTTTAAGCCCTGCTCTTCAAGCTCTAATATTTGCCCAAGCTTTTCTTGACCGTTATCTGTTTCGGCGCGCTCTAATAAATATTTATAAAGCTCAATCACCTTTTGATGCTGGCTCGATAAGTAGTTTTGAATTACTTTTTCATCAAACTGCTGATCTTTACTAATATCTTCAAATGTGATCAGATCAGGGTTTTCTGCAAAGTATTCATAACTATAAGTATCTAAAGTATTAATTTCGGTAATTGCTTTAAAGCCCACTAAATCCTCAGCAAGCTTTTTTTCATAACTTAGGTAATAGTCCACCAGCATCGCGTTATGTTCATCAAGTATATCTTTTACGCTATAAAAATTTGCCGCCATTTGTGTGTGAAATAAAACGGTCCAATCGTACACTTCTTTAATTGTTTTAACTTGCATGTGCGTTCCTTACTAAGTTGACTGTACTACTTTGTTGCGTAAAACATGCCAACAAAAAAACACTTAAAAACAAAAACTTAAACTTATGATAAATAATAATGAATCATTTAATAGAACAACTTACAAATTATAGGTAATTTTTATAGAGCAATGCTTTAGTAACCTGAGCCTAGTTGCTAGGCGCAGATCAGGTTTAAAAATAATACATTGCTCTATTACTTCGTTATTTAAGCCCTTGCTTGCGCCATAATAAGTAAACGGCAGGAATAACAACCAAGGTAAGGGCAATTGCGCTAATCATGCCGCCAACCATAGGCGCTGCAATTCGGCTCATTACTTCGCTGCCAGTACCTGTACCATAAAGCACTGGTAGCAAGCCAATAATAATAGTCGCTACCGTCATCATTACTGGGCGCACCCGCAGCCCTGCGCCTTCAATAATTGCTTGTTGTAACTGTATTAAACTAAGCGGCTTACCTATTTGCTCAGCTTCTAAGGATTTTTCTTGGTAGGCCTGATTTAGATACACCAACATAATTACGCCAATTTCAACGGCAACACCGGCTAAGGCAATAAAGCCCACTCCTACTGCTACTGAAAAATTAAATCCCTCTAAATACATTAACCATACGCCACCAATCATCGCTAGTGGCAACGTAGCCATAATAATAGTCACTTCAGCAAAGCTTCTAAAATTAAGGTAAAGCAATACAATAATAATCGCTAAAGTAAGCGGTAATACGTAAGTAAGCTTGTCTTTGGCTCGCTGCATGTATTCGTACTGTCCAGCCCATGCAATAGAATAACCAGCAGGCAATACCAAGTGCTTATTTAATACTTGCTGAGCATTTTGTACGTAAGTGCCAATATCAACACCGTCAATATCAATAAGCGCCCAACCATTTACACGTGCATTTTCGCTTTTTATACCAGGCGGACCATCTTCAATAAATACATCTGCTACATCAGCAAGTGCTATACGCTGCCCAGAAGGAGTTACAATAGGTAACAACATTAGTTCTTCTGGCGAGTCTCTGTATGCTTGCGGATAACGCAAATTAACAGGGTAGCGCTCTTGCCCCTCTACGGTTTGCGTTACGTTTGTACCACCTATTGCAGTCGATATAACTTGCTGTACGTCGCTAATGTTTAAGCTATAACGCGCGGCTTTTTCACGATTTATATCTACTTTTATGTAACGTCCACCGGCTACGCGCTCTGAGTAGACCGATGCGGTGCCTTGCACATCTTTTAAAAGCACTTCTATTTGTTGACCAATTTTTTGAATTGCGCTCAACTTTGGCCCCGCGACTTTAATACCTACTGGGGTTTTAATGCCCGTTGCAAGCATATCAATACGCGTTTTAATTGGCATAACCCACGCATTTGTTAGCCCGGGGAATTTAACCAAACCGTCGAGTTCTTTTTTAAGTTTTTCAAGAGTCATTCCCTCACGCCACTCATTTTTTGGCTTCAATTGAATAAACGTTTCAATCATCGTAAGCGGCGCCGGGTCGGTCGCGGTTTCGGCGCGGCCCACTTTCCCAAATACCGATTTAACCTCTGGCACCGTGGCAATTAACTTATCGGTTTGCTGCAAAATTTCACGGGCTTTACCTATCGATAAACCAGGGTAAGTAGTGGGCATATACATTAAATCGCCCTCGTCAAGCGGCGGTATAAATTCACTCCCCATTTTATCTAGCGGATAAAAGCCTATAACAGCAATCACGCAGGCAAACAGCAAAGTTACTTTAGGAAACTTAAGCACTTTATTTAGTAGCGGCTTATACGCCGTAACTAATAAACGATTTACTGGGTTCCTTTTCTCCTCCAGCACCTTTCCACGTATAAAGTAGCCCATTAAAACTGGCACAAGTGTAATTGCAAGCCCCGCAGAGGCGGCCATTGCATAGGTTTTAGTGTAAGCCAAAGGTGCAAACATACGCCCTTCTTGCGCTTCTAAAATAAATACCGGCATAAAGCTTACGGTTATAATAAGTAAACTAAAAAACAATGCAGGGCCGACTTCACTAGTCGCTTTAACAACTACCTCCCAGCGGTTTTCGTTAGTTAATGGCGTTTTTTCCATATGCTTATGCATATTTTCAATCATGACTATCGCGCCGTCGGTCATAGCACCAATGGCAATGGCAATGCCCCCTAACGACATTATATTGGCGTTAATACCTTGCCAATACATAATGATAAACGCAGTTAAAATACCTAGTGGCAAGGTAATAATTGCCACCAAAGATGAGCGCACATGAAACAAAAACACCACACATACCAAAGCAACTACAATCAGCTCTTCAATTAATTTATTGGTTAGGTTATCAACCGCGTTACTTATTAAGTTGGAGCGATCGTACACAGGGATTATTTCAACGCCCTCTGGTAATCCTCTTTTGAGTGATTCTAATTTTGCTTTTACCAATTCAATTGTTTTTTGTGCATTTTCGCCATAGCGCATAATAACTATGCCGCCAGTTACTTCGCCTTCTCCATTTAGCTCGGCTATACCGCGCCGCATTTGCGGCCCTAACCGTATGTCGGCTACATCTCGCAATTGCAGCGCAGTTCCATTAGCGTTTACACCAAGGGGAATAGCCTCTAAATCGGCTACACTTTTTACATAGCCGGTGCTTGTTACCATGTATTCAGCCTCAGCCATTTCTACCACAGAGGCGCCCATTTCTTGATTGCCTTGCTTTATAGCCGTTTGAATCAGGCTAAGCGGAATACCATATGCGCGTAACTTATCAGGCTCTACATTTACTTGATATTGCTTAACCATGCCACCTACGGCTGCAACTTCTGATACCCCCGGCACTGTTTGTAATTCAAACTTTAAAAACCAATCTTGCAAACTTCTTAATTGGCTAATGTCATGCTTATTTGTTTTATCAACCAGTGCATATAAGTAAATCCAACCAACACCCGTTGCATCGGGGCCAAGCTCTGCATTAGCCGTTTCCGGAAGGCGTTTTGCTACTTGCCCTAAATATTCTTGCACGCGGCTTCGCGCCCAATACAAATCGGTTTTTTCATCAAAAATAACGTAAACATATGAGTCGCCAAAAAACGAAAAACCTCTTACTGTTTGCGCTCTTGGCACAGAAAGCATCGCTGAAGTAAGCGGAAATGTGACTTGGTCTTGCACAACTTGAGGGGCTTGCCCGGGATACGAGGTTTTAATAATCACCTGCACATCAGATAAATCAGGCAGCGCATCAACAGGGGTATTTTTTACTGCATATAACCCTCCCCCCATGAGTATTAATGTAAGCAACAACACAAAAAAGCGATTGCTAACAGACCAGCGAATAATGGCAGTTATCATAATGGCTCCTAGTGAGAACTATGTTGCATAGTAGAGTGGCTATTTGGCTTTGCGACTTTTATATCTGTAATCACAAATTCATCGTTAATAATGCTAAACGTAAAATTAATATACTGAGCATGTTTTAGCAGGCTAATATCTACCTCTGCCGATAATATAAAATCCATTGTGACAGGCTCTCGACTCCATTTTGGTATGGCCTCACGGCTAATATTAATGACACGATTTTGTAAGTTTATTGCATTAATAGTACCGTTAACTGTAGCTGTTTGTGGCTGCATAGTTGCCTTCATATCCATGTCCATATTCGAGTGTGGTCTAGCGTCTAAATTAGGCATGTCCATTCGCTTAAAGTCAGAGCTTTTACTCGACTCAGAATCAATTAAAAACTGCGCCGAGGTAACAACCGTATCGCCCTCTAAAACGCCCGATAAAATAACGGCTTCGCTACTATTAATATGCCCAACATCTACTTGCACCGATTTATATCTCCCCTCACCTTTTGCGATAACAACTCGGTTTTGATGCTGAGTCCGAATAACCGCTTCTTTAGGAACAGTGAGGTGAGCTTCACTCGCGCTTGAATGAATGCTTACTTGTGCAAACATATTAGGTTTTAAACGGTGATCTTTATTATTAAATCTGAGTCTTACACGCAAAGTCCGATTTTTAGCATCAAGCGCGGGGTAAATATAATCTACTTTGCCTTGCCACTTTTCTCCCTTTAAATAATCAAGGGTCATAGTAACGTGTAAGCCAACACTCACTTGCTCGGCTTGTCGCTCAAATACCTCCGCCTCTACCCAAACTTCATCTAACTGAGCAATACTCATCATTGATGTGCCTGGTTCTACAAAAAAACCTTCTCGTACATTTAGCTCATCAACCACGCCACTTTCACGGGCGTAAAATGTAATGTTTTGCATTACTTTTTTATTATTTTGAAGACGCTGTATAAACCCATCAGACACATTTAACGATTCTAAACGTGCTTTTGCTGCCCTTATTAGCACCGTATTATTACGGTTTACTGCTAGTAAAAACTCTTCTTGAGCGTTCACTAATTGAGGGGAATATAAGGTATACAAAGGCTCACCCGCTTTAACTTGTGCGCCTTGTGCTTTTACAAATAAAGTTTCTAACCACCCTTCTACTCGTGGATGAATATGAATTAACTGATCTTGGTTGTACTGTACATATCCCACTGTATTAATATCGCTTTGCAGGGTTTTTAACTGCACCTTACTGGTTCTTACGCCCAAGTTATTAACGACCTCTGGTGAAATAGTTACCGTACCTGGACTACTATTAGCATCATCTTTATAAACAGGGACTAAATCCATCCCCATAGGCGAAAGGCCCGGCTCATCGCGTTTATAATTACTATCCATTGGCGCAACCCAATAAAGAGGTTCTTTTGAGGCATGTTGCTGCTCACCAGCTGCTGAGCTATCTGTTAAAAACTGCTGTGTTATCGCCAAAACACCCGCCCCCACAGCGCCCGCTATAAGTAGTTTTAAATTAGTATTCATTGGTATCTCCTACTTGCTCGGCCATTACTTGGGTATCTAAACTACTTGCATAGTAATTAAGGCGGGCAGTAATAATTTGCTGATCTACGGTAATATTTAATGCATCTATTTTGGCGTTTAGCTCACTAATACGCGCACGCATTACCTCAGAAAAATCACCATCATCGCGGGTATAAGCATTTAGCGTAGCTTGGGCTTGCTCTGCTACTTGAGGTAATAAGGTGTTTTTATAAAGCAACTCACGTTTTTTTAGCCGTGCTAACTGGCTGTACTCTTTAAAGTACATCCCCTTTAGTTTTTGAAGAGCAACCAGCTTTTGTGTTTTAGTTGCCTCTGCGGTTGCAATAGCAGCTTTAACTTGCTGATCTTGTCTGTTATCGGTAAGTAGTGGCAAGTCGATACTCAACCCGACTGAGAGTAAGTCAGCTCGCGATTCTCCCACAGGCGTATCATCTCGATAGCCATAACCCACATTAACGCCCACTTGAGGTTTGTAACTTTGCTTAGCAAGAGTAACTTCTGTTTGTTTAGCTGTGATTGTTTTTTCTATAGCAACAATTGCAGGGTGAGCCATTAAAAGCGGTATTAACTGGTTAAATTCTAACTGTGAAAAGTCAGTTAAGGGGGTCGTTTTAATAAAATCACTATTAAGCGGCTGCATTAACATTTGCATAGGTAGCCACTGCGCAAGGCGACTTTTAGCACCTTCAAATTGCTGCTCAAGCGAAATTAGTTTATCTTCAAGGCGGGTAAGCTCTAGTTGTGCACGAATAATATCTTGCTGACGGGTTTTACCTAAAGTACTTGCGTAACTTGCCTCTGTTATTTCTATTAGCTGAGTAAACAAGCCTTTGTCTTGCTCAATTAGGTCAATACTTCGTTGTGCCCGATAAGCATTTAACCATGCCTCAGTTATAATTGCTTTAACTTGAGCCAGCCTATCGGCGCGTTGCCAAGGATACTGCTGCGCTAATTGAGTTAGTGCTTTTGTTTGTAAGGCTCGGCTATCACCACGACTAAATTTTTGACTTAAATCTACTTTTACCTGCGTCATCCCTTCTTGATCAAACGCATAACCATTCGTTGGTAAATTTAATAACCCAACAGTTAAAACGGGATCGGGTAGGCTGCCCGCTGCAATACTTTTTGACACAGTAGCCGCTTCCATTTCGCTGCTTACTTTAAGCCATGGCTCATTGGTAAGTGCATAATTTAGCGCCTTGGCTAAACTAAGCGTTTGGACTGAACTGGGGGTGTTTTGCGCTTGTAAGTTCAAGGTACTTTGCGCTTTAGCTACCGTACTCAAAAGCACAGTACTACATAATATTATTTTAAAGTTTATAGCGAGGTTCATTACCTACTCCGGCCAAAATAAAGAAAACAAAAGTCTTATTTCAAGGCAGAAAAGGTGATTAGCGGTTTTTGAAGCTTAAAATCTAAATTTTAAATACACCTATCCTGCAATTAAGCAAACATAGGAGGTCGGTAAAGTGAGCGGGGTATCGTAATTTGTGTAGAAGGTACGCTTATACTCACCTTCTCAGAGCCAAGTAAGGTAACACTAAATAGGCTTTCAACATTAAGCATTGAATTCGCAGCGCAGCCGCTCACAGGGCATTTACATTCATTTTTAGGGGGGCTTTCGTTGTCACAACAATCCATCTGCATCATGTTATGAGACATATTCTCATGTATTTGGGAATCACTTTGCGGCATATCCATTTTAACGTGTGCGAATGTTTTAGCGTCCTCATGCGGCATTTCACAAAACATAGCTACAGACGCAACAGCTTGACCCACAAAAGTGAGTAACAAGGTGATGATAAGTAAGCTTGAATAAAAACGCTGCAATGTTGTGCCTTTAAAATAAATGTCGGTTGCAATTATATGGCAACTCAGTTGCTGCCACAAATTTTAAGTCGTTATTTTGAAACTGTAATCGGTGTTTTTATTAAGTTACTCGCTAAAATTGCAAAAATACAATATGCGCAAAAATACCAAAAACCTTCGCCAAATTGAGCATTCATAATAAGTAACTCACCACTTTTCCCGTGTGCGTTTCCAGCAAGGTAGGTCACTATTAATACAATAACAAATACATCAACCATACTCCATTTACTCAGTGCACATATAACCAAACCGAGTTTTTGCTTGACGCCACCCGCAGGTAGGCAACAATACAGTAGTTGCATAAGTAGCTTTAAGCTTGGAATAACAATAGAAAATAACGCCACTAAAGCAGCTACAAATAAGTTGTTGTTATTGGCCAGCTCTTTAACCGTGCCCAAAATACTTTGTGTTTTGCTATAAGCGCTTATTTCGCCCTCTAACTTATCGAGCCCTAACATGTTCGAGAACATCATTAACATACTTCGCGTACGGCCATCACCTTCTTCGGCAAGCATTTCAATACCAGCTTGTGCTAATTTTGATTTGTCAATATTACCTTCAATGCTTAATACTGGTTTTGTAATACCAGGAAAAAGTAAGCCTAATGCAATTACTACACTTATAACCGATAACCAATTTCGCATATTTATTCTGCTATAGCCTCAATAATGTCGTCACTGTATAAGACAGCATCTAATAAAAAATTAAATATATGGCCAATATGTAGCTCTGGGTCTATTTTGGCTAATTGAATCATCGCTTCATCTGTATTATCTAATTCAAATTCTTTTATAAGCAATAAACAACTCCCTAAGACACCGCTCTCTAGGAGTAATGCATCTGATATAGCTGCATCTAAGGTGAACTCGTTAACTATGTCTTTTAAATCAGCATCTAAAATAGCATCTAGCACAGAGAACAAACCAACAAGATAACCCTGCTCGGTTAAGTCCTTATTATTTTGCTCCAATATAAGCGACATAAACTGCGCACGAGTTAGGGCTAGTTTGGTCAGCTCTGTTGGTTTTTCAACTCCTAACTCACTAATTGCTAAAACACGTACAAATTGCCTTATAGTGTCTTCGCCTAAATAAATAACGGCTTGTGAAATAGAGGTGATTTTTAAGTTTGCTTTTCCTGAGCGCGCATTTGCTAACTTTAATACCCTAGCGGTAATGGCTACATCTCTTGCTACTCGTTGATGGACCTCTTTAAAGCAAAGCGTTTTTTTAGCGGTAAAGCGCAATAAGTCAAATACCGTTAACTTCGATGGCTCTACGCCCTTGTAGGTAATCATTTCTGGACGAGAAAAAAAGAACCCCTGAAATAAATCACACCCAGCTTCTTTTAGCACATTAAATTGCTCATGCGTTTCTATTCTTTCTACAATTATTTTTGCATGAGGATTAGCGCGTTTGATTTTTTTTATGCGCATGTTGGTTTTAATAACCGGTTCGTCTATTTCTATTTTTATATAATCAACATGTGCTAATAAAGGCTCCCATTTAGAGTCCCCATCGTAATCATCTAATGCAAAAATATACCCTTCTTTTTTTAACTCTTGCACACGTTTTGCCACCGCAGGGATATTGCCTGTGCGCTCCACAATTTCAATTACGCTGTTCTCTGGTAATAAGAGTTTAGGAAAGTTATCTAAAATAGTTTCTGATGATAAATTTATAAACGCTAAGTGATGTGCTGTTAGCCTATCAAGCCCTAATAGCATTAACGCATTGAAAAACAGCCGACTGGTAGCATGCGTATCAGAAGTACCTGCAGGAAACGCATTATTAGCCGAATCTCGATAAAGAAGCTCATACGAAAACACATTTTGATTAATATCAAAAATGGGTTGCCTTGCAACAAACTGCGTTATTTTTTGCGCTTCGTCAGAGATATTTTGTAATTTCACTTAACTCTAAACCTATAAATAAATGATGACTAAATAGCCAATAATACGTGTACTCTAATGTAAGTTGTACTAGATAAATATAGCAATCATTGCAAAACAGCCAAAACTACATAACACTTATATAAATTTTAATTATAAAGGGTGAGAATTTGTCTAACTTAGTTCGCTTATTAGTACTGAGCCCTTTGCTATTTGTATTTTGTAGCTATGCCAGTATTAACTCTACTCCCCTCAAATATAATATTAGCGCGTCAGGTAGTCATTATCCATATTATACAAATGATCCTAAAAAGCCTGGAGTATTACCCGAAATTATTGAAAAAGTACTCGATGACGCAAATATTACAGCTTCTCATATAAATCTACCCACAAAGCGGATTACCAAATACTTACAAGATGAAATAATCGATTTTGATGTTATTTCATTAGAATGGCTCCCTAAGAATGAGAGAAATGACCCTCGTTATGTTTTTTCAGAGCCGCTTATTTATGCCACTGAAATGATTGTAACCCTGCCTAAAAATGCCCATAACTGGCAAAGCACTGATAGTTTAAGGGGTAAAAATATCGGAACGGTACTAGGTTACTATTACTATGATGACAACACCTTTGAACGTGTTGACTTTCCATCTGAGAAAGAACTTATGACAGCCCTATCAAGAAATCGTGTGGAGGCTGCACTAGTTGGCAAGCTAACAGCTCTTTATTGGGCCAAACAGCTAGATATGCGTATAGCCTTTGGGGCGCAGCACTCTCATGGTTTTTTAAGTATTCGATTATTAAGTAAACACAAAAACCTTTTACCTAAAATAAACCAAGCAATTAAAAATCTTCATAGCCAAGGCTACATAAAAAACATTGAAGATAAGTACTTACTTAATACCCCTGCGCTTAATTAAGTGCTCCTTTTTAAGTAGGAAAATCTGGTTAATGGCAAAACAAAAACCTCGTTATTTAGTTATTCTTTAGTTGCTCCAGCCTTGTTCTAACTTCTTTAACCATGCAGTCTACGATGAGAAAACTGTAACGCAACTAACATCGAGTTTGGCACCTCAAAATGACACCGTATTATTGCGAATTGGTATACCCACACAAAGTTAAGGGATTAATAGCGCAGAGCTCGTACTTTGGAGTATAATAGCAGCAATTGTTAACTCGACCAGAACCGAAAAGAGCCCCATGAGTATTGAAAAAGCCTTAATTGAACGTAGTAGTAATCAATGTGAATTATGCGGTGCAACCGAAAACTTATCTGTTTACGAAGTACCGCCTGTTACTGAAACCCATTCAGACAAATGCATTTACACATGCCAAACATGTAAAGACCAAATCGAGAATAACAGAGAACTAACACCCACACATTGGCACTGTTTAAACGATAGCATGTGGAGCCAAACACCTGCAGTACAAGTTGTGGCTTACAGAATGTTATCGCGCTTAGCGCCTGATAATGGCTGGGCACAAGACGCTCTAGACATGATTTATCTTGAAGAAGATACATTAGCGTGGGCTAAAAAAGCATTGGCTGAAGATGACGATGTTAAACACGTAGATAGTAACGGTGTTGTTTTACAAGCAGGCGACACTGTTACACTTATTAAAGACTTAGACGTTAAAGGCAGTAGCCTGACAGCTAAACGTGGTACATCAGTGCGTAATATAGGCTTAACAAGTAACCCTGAACATATTGAAGGGCGAGTTGATGGCCAACGTATTGTTATTTTAACTAAATTCGTTAAAAAATAATCGTTTGATTTTAATTATTAAAGGCGCTGACGCGCCTTTTTTTGTGTCTAAAACTAACCTGAACTCTGAGTAATTAAGCAATTATTAAGCAGCGAAGCACTACACTGTGCAAATAATATTGAGTAAGGATAACTAACATGACAAAGCAACAGGCTGTATTTTCACGTAAAAAAACATTAACAGGCTTAAGTATATTGGCACTCAGCGCTTTTGCATTAACAGGCTGCGACCAACAAACTACGCATACCAAAAAAGCCGAGCAAGCCGAGAGTGTATCGAGTTTAACTACACTCGTTACATATAAAGATCGCAGTATGCTTCGCCCTGATTCACAGTTAATAGTCACGCTTTCTGATGTTTCTAAAATGGATGTTAAAGCCGACATAATCGCACAAGAAGTAATAGATATAACTCAAGCGCCCCCTTTTACCATTGAGATGGTATATGACGCTGACAAAATTAATGACCAACACAGTTATAACTTAACAGCCAGAATTATTAATAAAGACAACGTACTTTATAAAAGTGACGCACAATACAACCCATTTAAAAATACACTGTCGGGTGTGCCGCACGAGATAGAAGTTGTTAAAGTTAAAGTACAAAAGCCAAATGTTACTCTCGCTAACACTTATTGGAAGGCGGTAACATTAAATGCAAAAGCCGTTAGCGTTAATATTAAAGAACCGTTTATCCAGTTTGATAAAGACAATCGAGTTAATGGATTTTTAGGCTGTAATAATTTTAGTGGAAGCTACAGCACGCAGAATCAATCCATATCATTTAACCAGTTAGCTAGTACTAAAAAAATGTGCTCAGAAAGTATGGATCAAGAAACCGCTATGTCGGACGTACTCAATAAGGCTAAACAATGGGAAATTACTGGAGAGTCTTTACAACTCAAAGACACTAACGCCAATACTCTAGCGACTTTTAATGCTGTATATTTTAATTAAGCATCGCTAATTAACTTGGCTTTGCTGTATATAAAAAAGCCCAGATAAATCTGGGCATTTTTTTATTAAACTTAACTTATTCGTTAACGAGCTGTTCGCTTCTATAAAAGCCACTTGGTTTGCTTAAAAGCTCAACTAATTCTGGCATTACCGCATCCATAGTTTGTTTTAGCTTCCAAGGTGGATTAATAACTATCATGCCTGATGCCGTCATTCCGTGCACGTCAGTATCGGCTTCGGTTCCTAGCTCAAACAATTGAATGTTTCGCATACCTGAGTTAATTAAGCCTTGCTCCATATTATCAATACGTTCTCTATCTACTACCGGATACCAAATCATGTATGTGCCTGTGGCAAAGCGTTGATGCGCTTTAACTAGCGTACTTACAACTGTTTCGTAATCGTCTTTAATTTCGTATGGAGGGTCAATTAACACACACGCTCTGCGAGATGCTGGTGGCAGTAAGCCTACTAATCCTGCAAAGCCGTTTTCTCCTCGCACCCGAATAGAGCGTTTACCTTGCATGTTTTCTTCAAGTAATACTAAATCGCGCGGGTGCAGCTCAAAAAACCAGCCTTTATCTTGACGACGTAAGTAATGCTCAGCAATTTTTGGCGAACCAGGATAAAACGCTAACTCGTTTGTTTCGTTAAACGATTTTATTAATTCGATATAGTCGTTTAATGCTTCATGCATACTTGTATGCGCCCAAAGCTTTTCAATACCATCTTGATACTCTTGTGTTTTTTGCGCATCTGCAGCGGCAAGTTCAAAAAAGCCAGCCCCCGAATGAGTATCAATATAATCAAGCGGTTTATCTTTAATTGTTTGATAATTTAACACCTGAGCCAGTACTAAATGTTTAAGTACATCGGCTGGATTACCCGCGTGAAAAGAGTGTCTGTAACTAAGCATTATTTATTTTCGCCATACGCAATTTAATATCGCAAGTGAACCATAAGCACAGGGCTTTGGCAACTTGCACCAACATAAGAGAGTGTTTAAGTGAACCGTTTCTGAACAAAAAAGCACATATACTGAATTATCCCTTAATGAAGAAGAAAAATCAGCTAAAACCACCGTAAATGCTGGCAAATCAACACACTTTGCTTTACATTTGCATGACATTAATTACAGTTATATGAGCGCCTTTATGAATAACACTACTCTTCAACAACTCGAACAACTGATCGATTCTTTAATCGAACGTAACAACCAATTACAAGCTGACGTTACAAGCTTAAAAGAACAAAACGCTAAATTAAGCGATGACAACGAATTACTACAGCTTGAAGCACTAGAAAATGAAGAAAAGCAAAAAGATGCCAGCACTACGTTATCTGGCCTTCTTGATAAGTTACAAAGCGCACAACAGGCTAGCTAATGTCTGAGCTGCAAAACCAGCGGGTCACTGTTGAGTTGCTAGGTAAAGAGCAGCAATTTGCTTGCCCCGAAGGGCAGGAAGATGCATTAATAGCAGCAGCTAAAAATTTAAACGATCTTGTTGAGCAAATGAAACAGCGCTCAACCGTAAGAAACGATCAAAAAGCCCTACTAATGGCAGCGTTAAACTTAAGCCACGAATTGCTAGAAGCAAAAACACAAGCTACAGTTGAGCAGCAGCATCAAGACCAACTGATTGATAAGCTCAGTCAGCAATTGGCAAGTGACCCCAAACACAAAGAATAAAAAGCGCACACTGCGCTTTTTATTTATTATAAAGTAATTAAACATTAGCGTAGAGATAATAAATGAAGTTAAAAATTTCAAAGACCACCTCTTTATGTAAGCACTTACTATTAAGCTTTACTTTATTATCACTAGCTCAAAGCGCCTACGCAGCCGTCACTTGGAATACAATTAACCCTCATATTCAATTTTTAAAACAACAAGATGACCTTCGATTTTACGACTCGAATCAGGTTCTTATTGAAGGTGATAAATGCGCCCTACTTGTTGATACCAGCGCCAACTTTGCTGCTGTTGAACAACTTGCCGAAGACTTAAAAAAGCGCCTAAAAACACCTTTGTGCTATTTAGTGGCCACTCATTACCACGACGACCACTTATTAGGTATGGCAGTTATGCAAAGCTTTTTCCCAGACGCAAAACTTATTGTTCATCAACAAGTTAATACTAACTTTAACCAATATCAAAAAGCATACACAGACAAGTTAGACACCTATGAAAAAAGTATTGAGCTAAGTTACCAGCGCTTAGCAAGCGTTGCTAAAGAGGAGCAAGACCAATGGCGTAGTAAGCTTGAGCTTGCTAAAAGTAGATTATTTCGTTGGCAAGAGTACCAACTTAATGAGCCGCAAATAACAATAAATACCCCTAAAAAAATTAACCTAGGTGGCTTTGAAATTATGATTGATCCACACCAAGCTCATACCAATGGTGATTTAACAATTAGCACTAATAACGCCACTGTGCTTATTGGTGGTGATATCGTTGACTGGCTGCCGTATCCTGGCCATGGGGAATTAGAAAAGTGGCAAATATTACTTGAGCAATACATTAACGATGAAAATCTCAGTGTTATTATTCCTGGGCACGGTGGCGTTTTAACAAAGGAGCAACTTAAGCAACCACTCTCTTTTTTAACGACCATAACAGAACATGTAAAAAATAACGACGGCCAAACTATAGAGCAACTAATGCAGTCTTTTCCTGAGTCAGTTATTAAGCCTTACAAACAAGAAGCGCTTAATATAAAATCAAGTAACTTTTTTTTACAAGCTGGACTTAACCGCGCTAAAAAGCAGTAAATAACTCAACACAACGGATTGTGTTAAAATGATAAAAGGAATTTATAAAAGTGATTACTATGCGCAGTTTGGTTATATGTTTTTTGGGTGTTTTTTTATTTGGCTGTGAGACTACAGAGCCTGAAATTCAAGAGGCACCACAAATATTTACTCACTTTGAGCCTAACTACGAACACCAAGAACAACTTGCTAAAACGCCAGATGATGCCGAGCCTAAAACGACACACACCACCCCACAGGCTGCCAAAAAAGTTATCGTAAAAAAGCGTCCACCCAAAACAACTGATTTATGGGTGCACATAGCGAACAACCTGCATTTTACCATTTATCAAAATCGCGCTTTAAATAAGCGTATTGACTGGTATTTAAAACAGCCAAATTATTTACGTACAGTAAGTAAACGCGCAGCCCCATATTTGTATCATATCGTAAAAAAGATAGAGCAAAAACAACTTCCTATGGAGCTTGCTCTACTACCTTTTGTTGAAAGCGACTTTAGGCCTACCATTGCGTCTTCGCAGCAGGCCGTTGGTGTTTGGCAATTAGTAGGCGCAACTGCACATCATTTTGGGGTTAAGTCAGATCAATGGTACGACGGACGCCAAGACGTATTGGCATCAACCGACGCTGCACTTGATTACTTAAGCTATTTGCATAAACGTTTTGATGGCAACTGGCTGCATGCCCTAGCCGCATACAATAGCGGTGAAGGACGCGTTAAGCGAGCAATCGAAAAAAATAAAAAACGCGGAAAAAGCACGGATTACTGGTCGCTTAAACTACCTAAAGAAACGGCCGATTACGTCCCCAAATTGCTTGCTTTAAGTTACTTAGTAAAACACCCGCAAAAAGGAATTAACCGACCAAAACTTTCGAACAAACCAATTACTACGCAAATGAATGTAGGCCAACAGTTTGATTTTTCTGTTATTGCTAAGCTTTCTGGCGTGGGTTCAAAACAACTACACTCTTTAAACCAAGGTTATTTAAAAAACCAAAGCTCGCCTAATGGGCCTCACACCTTACTCCTGCCAATAGGGCAAGAAGCATTATTAAAAAGTCAGTTTTTTAAATCTAACTTTGCTGGCGAATACATAGTTAAACAAAACGATACGCTGTATGGCATAGCTAAACGTTTTAGTATGTCTGTTAGTGCGCTTAAACAACTTAACGACAAACAAACCAATCTTATTGGTGTTGGTGAAAAGCTTTTAGTTGGGCAGCCTAAAACGTTACCTAAATCACTTATAGTAGATTACAAAATAAGCCCTTACCTTGAGCCGCAAGAAGTTGTGATCCCAACAATTGAAATAGACTACGAAGTTAAACAAGGCGACACTCTTTGGAGTATTAGCCAACTCTACGATGTACCTCATAGTGACTTAGCTAAGTGGAACAAGTTATCAGCTTCAAGTGTATTAAAGCCAGGTAAACAGCTAGTGCTATTTATACCTCAAGCCGAACAGCCAAAATCAGCCCCGATTAAAAAAGACTTACTGCTCGATTTACAAAAAACACTAAATCAACCTTGGTAAGTTTCTAAAGTGCTATATTTCGCGTAAAATCACGCCTTACAACAGTAAAACTTAAAGAGACAAGCATGCAAATTAGTAAAAATTCAGCAGTTGAATTTCATTACACCCTAAGCGAAGCGGGCGAGCAAATTGAAAGCAGCGTAAACGAAGCGCCACTGAGCTACATACACGGCAGCGAAGGCATGCTTCCTGGTTTAGAAAAATCACTTGAAGGCAAAGCAGCTGGTGATAAATTTAGCGTTACGTTAGAGCCAAGCGAATCATATGGCGAACGTGTTGATGACTTAATTCAACGCATTCCTCTTAAGCATCTACAAGGTGATGTAAAAGTATGGAAGCCAGGTATGACGGCAATGGTACAGTCTAACCAAGGGCGCCACCAAGTGACTATTATTAAGGTTGGCCGTTTTAACGCAGATTGTGATTTAAACCACCCATTTGCTGGTAAAACGCTAACGTTTGACGTTGAAGTTGTGTCAGTACGTGAAGCGACAAGTGAAGAAGTATCTCACGGGCATGTTCACGCTGAAGGTGGCTGTGGACACTCACACTAAGCATTTTAGTTGTAAATAAAGGAGCAGGTATGTCGAAGGTTGCTATTGTTACAGGCGGAACAAAAGGTATTGGTTTAGCCGTAGTAAAACGCTTTATTGAACGTGGTTTTACTGTACATAACCTTGATATTGAGCCAAGTGAGTTTGGTGAATTTCATCAATGTGATGTAAGTAACGTAAGCGCAGTGCAAACATGTATAAATACAATTTGCCAGCAAAACCCTACAATTGACATACTTGTGTCTAATGCCGGAAAACATTTAAGTGCAAATATAGAAAGCACCGATGAGGAAACTCTAGATGCACTTTTTGCACTCAACGTTAAAGGTGCATACGCGGCAGTGCAAAGTGTACTGCCAAGTATGAAAGCACAAAACAGCGGTGCAATTATTTTAGTTGCCTCAGATCAAGCAATTATAGGTAAGCAAAATTCGTTTGCTTATAACCTTACTAAGCACGCCTTGGCGTCAATGGCTAAAACCACAGCACTTGATTACGCAAGCTTTAACATTCGTGCAAATGCAGTATGCCCAGGCACTATAGAAACCCCGCTATTTCATAATGCTATTGATGCCTACTGTAAAAAAAGTGGTGCTGATAAAAACAAAATAGTCGCAGAAGAGGCCAGCCTACAACCGCTAAACCGTTTAGGGCAAGCCGATGAAGTAGCAGCACTGATTAGCTTTTTGGCAAGTGATGATGCAAGCTTTATAACAGGCAGCCTGCAAAGCATTGATGGTGGTTATACAGCACAATGAGCATGCAAATTATTGATCCTCATGTGCATTTTTTTAATCTTGCCGAAGGGCAGTATTCTTGGCTGCAAGGCGAGAACCCACCAGCGTGGCCTAACCTAAAAAAAATAAAAAAACCAACAAGTGCAGAGCAGCTTGTAAAAAGTACTGATTTTGAACTTGCGGGTATTGTGCACATTGAGGCTGGGTTTGATAATCAATCACCTATAAACGAGCTAAACTGGCTAAGCTCGCATTTAAAAAATCTGCCTTTTAAAGCCGTTAGTTATAACCAAATTGACTCACCTACAGAGCAGTTTAAAAGCGCCTTAAACGCTCAAGCTCACTCAAGCTTATGTGGTATCAGGGATATAACCGAAGGTACTGATGCAAAGCGTTTACTAAGCGCTAATAGCTTTAAAAACTTAGCGTTGCTATCAAACAATCAACTGCATTTTGAAGCGCAATTTAATATTGAAAATAGCGATATTACTAAACAAGTCGCTTACTACGCTAAGCAGCTACCGCAACTCCAAATTATAATTAATCACACAGGGCTACCTAGCGATTTAGCTACATGGCAGCAAGGTGTTGAGTTACTTGCTCAACATAACAATATCGCCATAAAATTTTCTGGTTTTGAATTACTACATTTTACAAAACAACAGCAAGTTACGTGTTTTAATTTTCTTTTAAATCACTTTGGTGAGCAGCGCGTAATATTTGCTAGTAACTTCCCTGTGTGTCAAATAAATACAAGCTATAACAACTTATGGCACAGCTACAAAAGTATGTGTTTAAACAATAATATATGGCATAACCTTAGCTATGCAAACGCTAAGCACTACTATCAAGTATAACTAAAAGTCGTTATATTAAGCTCTCTTTTGCTAATAATTTGGCCAACTTATGAAAGCATACTTTTTAGTAATCGTTGTACTTTCAACGTTTTGTCTCAATGGTTGTATATCTCAAAGCCCAGACCCTACACCTAAGCTGCAACATGCCCTACTAGTTGAGCCAAATAAAGCAGCTGTTAGCATAGCAATTAAAACACTTGTCCACATTCAAGAAGCCCAATTAGCCTCCGATGTATTTACTACTAGCAGCACAGTAACCCTTAACAATGTAAAGGGTAATAATATTATCGACACACAAAGTCGCAATACAGCAGATCAGTTTGAGCTGATGATAAAAGGCACGCAGTGTTATATTCGCCACCTTGATAGTAAAGCCACTATTGAGCTTAAAGAGGCCAAATGTAAAATTAACGAGCTATAATATCCTTAAAAAAAAGCCGGTAAGTGAATAATCACTTACCGGATTTTTTTGTAACCTAAAAAGTTACTTTATTTCTACACGCTGTGAACGCATTACAATTTCATCATTTAATTCAATACCCAGCCCAGGCTCTTCTGATACTTCAAAGAAGCCATTTTTAGGTTGTGGATCTTGTAAACACAATTCACGGTTCCACTTTTTAATCGCATAAGTATGGTGCTCATGAATTAAAAAGTTAGGTATCGCCGTTTCTAAATGAAGCGATGCCGCTGTTGCAACTGGCCCGCCACATACGTGAGCTTGAATTCGCACATCAAAAATATCAGCGTAGTCACACACTTTTTTAGTTTCAGTAAAGCCACCACATAAACCAATGTCTGGCTGTAGTACATCAATACTTTGATCTTCTAAATACGGGCGCACACCCCAACGGTTGTATAAACGCTCGCCACCAGCAATAGGCACGGCTACTTTGTCGGCTACTTTGGCATGTAAAGAATGATTTAAATAGTTAACCGGTTCTTCGTAATACATACAGTCAAACTCTTCTGCTATTTCGCCAATCTGAATCGCCGATGTAGCACCAGGTAAACTATGGCACTCAAAAATAATGTCAACTTCATCACCTACCGCTTCACGTATTGCTTGCATGCGCGCACGGTATAGTTTCATTTCTGTACGAGAAATAATATTTGTACGGTCGTAATACGTATTGCCATCTTTATCGTACTGAATCGGGTCAACTTTTACTGCATCGTAACCTTCAGCAACCGCTTTTAAAGCTGCTTCTGCGTATTCCTGTGGTTGTACTAACGCTTTAAACTCACTATCCCAGTCAAACTGTAATTGCGATGCGTAAGTGCGTAGTTTGTCGTTAACTTTTCCGCCAAGAAGTTGATACACAGGTAAGCCAAGTGCTTTACCTTTAATATCCCAAAGCGCGGTATCAATTGCACTCATTGCTGCGTATACAACAGGTCCACCGCCTAAGCCCCAAAAGCTTTCACGCAACATACGCGACCATAACTTTTCTGTTTGAAATGGGTCATGCCCAATTAAAAATGCATCTGCCATTTCTTTAATCATGGCTGCGGCTGCACTGTGCCCTAAATCGTAGGCAAGACCTGCTTCGCCGACGCCGCTAATACCTTCATCGGTATGAATACGCACAAACACAGGTGTCCACGATGGTCTATCAGGGCAATGAATATCAAATACTTCTACGCGATTTACTTTCATTTAAATTCCTTAATTAGCAAAACTGGGATCAAGTCGGTAGGCTTTACGCAACATGGCAGGCCACGCAAGTTGCCCTCCTGTCATACCGCTGTGTACCACATTAGCTTGATTGTAAATATTGTCGATTATTGGCTGTGGCACTTCAATAACGTCTTGTGAACTGGCTTGCAATGCTAATTGTATTTCGCAAGCACGCTGTAAATCGTAAAAACGCATAAACGCATCGCCTATGGTTGGCCCTACGGTTAAGCCACCGTGACTGACTAACAACATATGATTGGTTGTGCCTAAATCATCTTGTAACACTTTGCGCTCATCGTCATTTACCGCAAGCCCTTCGTAGCCATGGTACGAAAGTGATGGTAGTGAAAACATTGAATATTGGCTCAGCGGTAATAAACCGTTTTTTTGTGTCGCCACAGCAATTGTTTCTTTGGTGTGTAAATGAATAACGCAATGCGCATCCTCTCGTACTTCATGAATCGCACTGTGTATTGTAAAGCCTGCAGGGTTAATCTTAAACGGAGTGTCATCAATAATATTACCGTTTAAATCTACCTTTACTAAATTAGATGCGGTTACTTCATCAAACGTTAAACCAAAAGCATTTACAAGGTAATGATTGGTACCGGGTAATCGAGCCGACAAGTGCGTGTATATTAAATCTCCCCAACGAAAGTGATCAACTAGTCTATAGCAAGCAGCTAAGTCAACACGTAATTGCCACTCTTGTTCTGATACTTTATTTTTTAAATCGAGTTGGGGTAAATCAAACATAATAAGCCTTTTAAAATACGCACCAAACAAGATGCGAATAGATGTTTAGAAGTCTAAAGCAGTATTAATTTTATAGCAAACACAAACAAAACAGCCACACTATTGTGTGGCTGTTTTAAAGCTTAGCTATTGCTGCAAATTATTTTACTTTAGATAGGTAATCTGCAATTGCATCAAACTCTTCATCAGTTACTGTTGCAACCATTGCTTTCATTGCCATAGACATACCATTGCTACGTTTACCTGATTTAATGTCTTTCATTTGCGCTACTAAGTAGTCTTTATTTTGACCATTTAGTTTAGGGTATGCTCCCATGATAGGTGCTTTACCATCTGCGCCATGGCATGTTTGGCAGTTTTTAGCGGTATATAATGCAGCGCCATCAGCAGCAGCGGCATTAAACGAAAAACTTGCGGCTAAACTAATACCCGCGCCTACTAGTAGTGTTTTCATCTTGCTCATTGTATTTTCTCTTCTTTTTGACGGTTAGAAAAACTTCATCTTTGATTGTAGTAAACAATCGAATAAAAAGCATACGTACCAAGTCGCTCTTGACGATCAAACAAAACAGCGCGACTAATAAGTTTATGCTCACTCTTATATACCTTAGCAAATAAACATGAGCGACAACTTAATTAACCTAAATATGCTTTATCTATAAGCAAAATATAGGGGTATTTACCAAACAATATCATCTGGTACTTCAAAGTCTGCGTATGGATCGTCTTCATCTTTAGGTTTGTTTTCAGGTTCAACATGAAAAACAATATACTTTTCGTCTACTTCCGCCACTTTACGTGCCGGTTCGTCTTCAAGTACAAAAAACTGCCCTTCAAGCACACAAATAGCTAAACGACCACCCGATAATGCTTTTTGAGTTTTTTCGTTTACGTCTAAACCCTTAACTTTATTTTGGTAAGTAAAATTAAAGGTACGCTCGCCGCGAATAGTGTCTTGGTTATGGTGCTCTAAAATTTGTTTAACACGCGCTTCTTGCTCACGTTGTTTTAATTCACCTTGGCGGGACTGATTAAGTTCTTCCGCCTTTTTTTGCTGCTCAAGCTTGGTTTGTTGAATATGCTTTTGCAGATCGCTAGGGTTACTTGTAGCCCCTTTTTTTTGCTTTTTTTGTTGCTTACGCTTTTCTGACTTAGCAACTTTAGCTTTGTGCGATGTTGTTAATCCTGCTTGCAGCAATTGGTCTTGTAATGAACCCATGGCTTTATTCCACTAAAAACTTATATTAAGGTCATTTTAATCACCAACGACTACAAATAATAGTGCTATCGGTATTAATCTATCAAACGGATGAATGTAAACCATGATTTGACGCAAATGTTGCTCATTTAACATATGAAATATAAGCCATTTTTAATATACTTTGGTTAACTTATCTCCCCATATCCTAAGTTTCACAATGCGTCTATTTCATTTATTAGCATGCTCTGTGTTTATATTTTTTGTACTTTACGCTCCGCAGCCCCTACTTAGCTTGTTTGCTAACGAATTTAATGTTCTACCTGCAATTGCTGGCAGTTTAATGACCGCAACCATGCTGCCTTTAGCTGTGGCACCACTCGTATATGGGTTAGTTTTAGCTAAGCGTAACCCGCTTTTAATTCTTCGTGTTGCCATGGTTGTTTTAGGCTTTAGCTGCATACTCTTTATTTACGCGCCAAGCTTTGAGCTACTGCTACTTGTCAGATTTTTACAAGGCTTAACACTTCCTGCAGCACTAACCGCGATGACCAGCTATATAGGAATGAGCTATACCACTGATAGTTTGCAAAAAAATATGACCTTATACATTGGCAGCAGCATAATAGGGGGTTATTTTGGTCGCGTATTAGCAGCTTTATTTAGTGACCTATGGCATTGGCAAAGTTTTTACTATGCAATTGCCTTTGCATTAATTTCTTTGGCTTTGAGCATTAATCACTCACGCTTTATTAAACCGCCTATCAGCGAAGCGCTTTCACCTCTTGATTACATTAAACAACTTAAAGAAGGGGCGGTATTAAAAGTATATGGCGCAGTATTTTGCATGTTTTTTTGTTTTGCAGCGCTTTTAAACTATTTGCCTTTTATTTTGCAGCATACCTTTAAAATAGCAAACACGCGGGATATTGGCTTAGTGTACAGTGGCTACTTAATTGGCGCACTGGCATCTATTGCAGCCCCTTGGCTACTTAAAAAAGCCCCTACGCCTTGGCATTTACTGGCGGCAATTTTCATTTTTTATAATATGAGTATTTTATTATTAATGAGCCACCAGCTAATTGTTTTTCTAATTGCGTTTACTTTATTTTGTGGCGCTATGTTTGTTATTCACTCAACGGCGGCGCCACTAGTTAATAAAATAAGCAACGCACCGCCAAGTGTAACAAATGGTGGTTATGTATCGTTTTACTACAGTGGAGGTGCGCTTGGGTCGTTATTACCAGGTGTGGTGTATCAGCATCATGGGCAAACAGCGTTTATGTTTACCTTACTATGTGTTTGTCTGTGTGGATTTATGCTCATTATATGGGCCTACCTAGATGGTAAAAAAACCACCCGTGGCTGATGCTGGGTATAATTAAAAAAGCTTTCTAAGTCAGGTTTTTTTAATAACCATGTTTGTGTGTTTTCAAACGGGTGGCAATGAAATAAATCACCAAACCAAATATCTTGATCTATCCACAAGTTAACATTGTTTTGTTTATCATTAAAAAGAGCCAGCATAGAAACACAACCAGGCTCAACCTTTAAGTAACGAGCTAAGCGCTCATTTGATGCAAACCCTAATCGTGATAAACCTTGTTGTTTAGCTAACATTTTTAAATCAAGTTGCTTATCGTGCGCTGTAATAACTAAAAAATGACGCTTCCCTTCATTATCACGTAAAAATAGATTTTTTAGCCGAGTACCGGGGCGCTCTACCATAAAGGTATCTGCATCAAGACTTGTATGCAGTGGAGGGTGTTCTATTACATCGTAACTTATAGTTAGCTGGGTAAGTGCCTCAGCTAACTTTGCTTTATCCGCTAACATGTTACAAACAACGCCCTCTAAGCTGTACACTTAAATCGCGCCAAAGCACTTTAATTACTTCGTGCTTGTTTGGGCAGTAATTGCGTGACTTTAGCTCTTCGTTTAATAGCTCAACAGCTTGATCTTCTAACTGTAACTTTAAAACACTCGACTCTTCAAAATGCTCTTGCTCAATATAACGCTTTACCTCGGAACGACTTGGCCTGTTTTTACCGTCTCGTCCGCCACCATCATCTAAATTAATATTACTACGATGCTTTGCTTTAACCGACACAACATAGGCAAACAACTTATTACCTTGCTCATCTTGCTTTTCGTGAAACTGTTTATTATTTATTTCAAAAGGCGGCTCGTCATTTGTGGCACAACCAGCGAGTAAAACCATAAGCGCTAGAACATATTTTTTCATTGCTTTAATCGTTTTAGTGTTGAATTAGGTTGAGTCTATCAAAAATTAACGTAAACAGTAAAAATTTACAAAAAAATACTTGACCAATTTTATAAAAAAACTTAAAGTTCGTCCCGCTTGGAACTCAGCATCCAAGTAATTACGAAATACGTAATTTAGGAATGTGGGGCTATAGCTCAGCTGGGAGAGCGCCTGCCTTGCACGCAGGAGGTCAGCAGTTCGATCCTGCTTAGCTCCACCACTTTCCTACCCCCTTCTTTAATACCTTTAATTATTTTCAAAAACTAATCTGTTTTACTACTTAATCCTATATTCTTATTTTATTAATTATAACTTTTTATATTACGACGTCGCTTGTGTCTTTGCATGTTGTTAGCTATACATAATATTAAATATTTTAATAGTTTAGGCTTAACATGGATACGCGTAAACGCTCCTCTTTAAAAAAGTTAGCCACTATAGGGTTAACAGCAGCTGCTATTACACACGTGCCTTATGTATTCGCTCGCAAAAAAGTAACTTTAAGGGTATTAGGTACCCATGTAACTTTGCAGGAGGCCATTCGTAAACAGGCCATGAGCGATTTAGGTATTAATATAGAATTTTCTCTTGCAGGTAGCGCCACTGTGCTACAAAAAGCGTCAATGAACCCACGCTCTTTTGATTTATATGAGCAATGGTCAAACAGCATAAACGTACTATGGAATGCGGGCTCAATTCAGCCAATAGCGAAAAATCGCTTATCTCATTTTAACGAAATAAACTCGCTAACTAAAACAGGTAAACTCACTGAAAGTGCGAATATAGGCGCTGGGGATGCCCCCTATAAATTACTTAACGTACAAGAAGATGGTACTTTAAGTGCACAAGAAAGCGATTCTATTAGCTTTTTGCCCTACGTACATAATGTTGACTCCTTTGGCTATAACACCAAATTTATAAAACCCGGCATTGCTTACGAAACCGAGAGCTGGAGCTGGTTACTAGATGACGCTAATAGAGGAAAAGTTGCAATAGTAAATGCGCCTACCATAGGGTTATTCGACCTTGCTTTAGCTGCACAAAGTAAGGGACTAATTAAATTTAAAAATATAGGCGCAATGACACGTTCCGAACTCGACCAGCTGTTCAGTATTCTTTTAGACTATAAACGCCAAGGCCATTTTAGTGGTTATTGGAACTCAGTACCTGAGTCTGTTGAGTTTATGAAAAGTAACCGAGCTCACATAGAAAGCATGTTCTCACCCGCCGTTTCTGCTTTAAATAGCCAAAATGTAAAAGTAAGATTTGCGGCGCCAAAAGAAGGCTACAGAGGTTGGCATGGTGTTATGTGCTTATCATCACAAACGCATGGTAGCGTCAAAGACGCAGCTTACGATTACATGAATTGGTGGCTTTCAGGCTGGCCAGGCGCATTTATTGCCCGACAAGGTTATTATATTAGCAACCCCGAACGATCTAAGGCGCTCTTGTCTCAAGCTGAGTGGGATTTTTGGTACGGCGGTAAAAAAACCCCAATCGATCTTTTAAATACCAATGGAGATATAGCAATTAAAGCTGGCGAACATAGAAATGGAGGTAGCTACATAAAGCGATTTAGTAATGTTGCAGTATGGAATTCTGTAATGCCTACCTACGACTACAGCTTGCAAAAATGGTATGAGTTGATTAGCCGATAATGATAGCTCGCTCAATAAAATCAAAAATAACATTAGCATTATGCGTGTTGATCAGTTTGCTGGTCATTCAAAGCTACTTGTTTAATTATTCGCAAAATACATTACTTTTTTTACAAAAAGCGCAGCACGATGCTCTTGTTCAAAGTAGTAATGTTACCCAACTTGAAAACGAGATAATCTCTTTACAAAGCCAAGCACTCGCTTTTATAGATAAAGCCAATAAAAGTACAATTGATAAGCTTAACTTATATTTTGACGACGCAACTGAAAGCTTAGAAAAGCTAAAAAGTAGCACTTCACTACGATCCCCAGAGTACCAAAATATATTAACGCGCCTTGATGAATATTTATATAATTATAAAGAAACGTTTAATCAAACCGTACTCAATAGAAATAAAAGAGAACGCCTGTACTTTGAAAAGTTTCAGCATCCAATAGACTCATTAATCATCGAGATTGAACAACTGCAAGCCAACGCAACCAATCAAACTATCTACACTGATTTATTACTTACAATTAGTAACCTTAAGCATGCGGTGGTGAGCTACTTATACAAACCTAATTATGATGAAGCACAAAATGTAAAACAAAATTTAAATCACTTACAAACAAAGTTGACTAAAATCACTGATAAAAATAATTCGTTCTTAATTAAAGCAGCAGATTTAAAAAAGGCTTATAACCGGCTTGTTTTACTCACCCGTAGTTATACATTTTCGACTAATGTTGTGCTAACAGGAATAGAAAACGAACTACTTTATTTAACCACTCAGGTAAAAAACATTGAACATGAGGCGCTCTCTGAAACAGAAAGAAAACTAAGCTCACAACTTGAGAGTAGTACAAACCAAGCAAATATATTTGCCGCACTTATTACCATAATTATTATTTTAATCAGTTACTTTATTTTTAACGCGATTATTAAACCGCTCACTCAGTTAACTACATTATTGAATGATATGAGTAACGAAAAAAAAATAACTTTTGATAATAGCAAGCACAACCAAAGCGAAATAGCCTCCGTAATTAAAGCAGCTAACACCCTTTATGAAAAAAATAAGCAAACTAAAGAGTTACTTATAGAAACCCAAGCCTTAAATATACGAATGGAATCGATGAATAAAGATTTAATCGTTGCCATTTCACAAGCTGAAAGTGCTAATAAGATGAAAGGTGACTTTGTAGCAAATATGAGTCATGAGCTACGCACCCCCATGAACGGTATATTAGGCATGTTGCAATTGTTACGAGATAGTGAGCTTGCAACTAAACAACAGCATTACGCCGATAAAGCATACTCTAGTGCTCATAATTTACTGCATATATTAAATAATATTTTAGATTTTTCTAAACTTGAGTCGGAAAAAATAAAAGTAGAAAACATTCCTTTTTATCTCGATTCTATAATCAAAAATACAGAAAATCTATTTAAGGACAGTGCAAATCAAAAGGGGTTAAATTTGGAATTTAACCTACACGCAGACCCTAACTTAGAGCTAATTGGTGACCCTTTTCATTTAAACCAAATAATTAATAATTGTATTGGTAATGCAATTAAGTTTACCCAGTATGGAAAAGTTGAATTAATTATTGAAACTATTGCTCAACAAAAAAACATTATAGATTTGCGTTTTTGCATTAAAGATACTGGTATAGGAATGAACACAGAGCAGCAAAAGCAAGTATTTGACTCCTTTTATCAAGGCGATGCTTCTACCACCAGAGAGTATGGCGGAACAGGGCTTGGACTTACAATAAGTCAAAAATTTGCAAAATTATTAGGGGGTAAAATACAAATAAGGAGTGAGAAAGGGAAAGGGAGTGAATTTTATTTTACCTTACCATTTGAAATTGCGGCGCAGCATAAATTAAAAAAACGAGCGCTGCTAATCACTCAACACAAAGAGTACACAAGCCAGCTAACCTCTTTACTAACAAGTATTGGTATATTACCAGAGACAACGCAAGAGCCGCTTAGGGCAATAGCTAAAGTATCCCAGCCCAGCTCCCCTTTTGATATCGCTATTTTAACACTTAGCGAAGAAGAAGCTAAAAATAGTATTATTTTACAAAAGCTTACTGAAAGCACCCAAAGTAATGCTCAAAAATTAAAAATAATCGGTATTATTACTGATACAGATACACCCGATTTAAGTTGCATGCCAAGTGACGTTCATATTATCCCTAAAAACTATAGTAATGCTGAGCTGTTAACATTACTTGCCCCTAAAAGCTCCCAAACTGAGCAAACAAATTATGAAAACCTAATTCAGTTTTCAGGTAATAAAGCGCTTATAGTTGATGATAACCCTCTAAATTTAGAGGTAACAACCATCATGTTAAAAAAACTAGATATAGAAGTAATAACTGCACTCAACGGGCAGCAAGCGATTGAAAAGGTAGCAAAACATGTTTTTGATATCATTTTTATGGATATACAGATGCCTATAATGGATGGAATTGCGGCAACACAAATTTTAAGAAAAAATAAGGAGCAGCTCCCTATCGTGGCTTTAACAGCTGCGGTTCTCCCTGACGATAAAAAAGCAGCAATAAACGCAGGTATGGATGACTTTTTAACAAAACCACTTATTTTTGATTCGCTTTATAAGTGTATAAAAAAACATTTAACCACTGATAAAAATAGAATGTTGTTGAACATCCCCATAGCTTTAGACAATCTTGAACAAAATAGACGACTCGTTAATAAGCTCTTAGAACAATTTTCAATTGATTACGAAAACTTTAGTCTCAAATTCAGAAAGCTCCTAGATACTAACAGTAGTGCCGAACTTGCTAGAAACACACACGCACTTAAAGGATTAGCAGGCACTTTAGGGCTTGAAAAATTAGAGCTAATTAGTAAAGAAGTTGAGGCGCAAATAAATAATAAAGAACCAATTTTATTTATACATTTAAATGAACAACTTACACTTACATTTCGTGCAATTAAACAATATTTACTTACTCAACAGTTTAGCGAAAGTGAGCACGTAACCGATGTGGATAATATTGATGAATCTATAGATACCATTTATGAATTAGCAATAAATGCCAAGCCAATTCCGAATGATTTACTAAAGAGCTTGAATACTTCAGCTTTTAAAGCACCGCATCCATTATTGCAACTTAAAGCGGCTGTAAATCAATTTAACTATCAACTTGTTATCGAACTTATAACTCAATACCGTAATGATAATTAAATTAGCCAATTTAAAAAAACTAAGCTAAGTTATATTAGTCAATATCACCAAAAGGATTGAATGTGCATTCGATGTACCCGGCTGAAAAAAATAGCGATTATCTAAATAAAAAACATAAACCATTGGTTTTAATTGTTGATGATGAGCCTAATAATTTGCATGTTTTAGTTGAAGGATTACTTACCGATTATGATGTAAGGATTTCGACTAGCGGTGAACAAGCCCTCGTATTTATAGAGTCAACAAGACCCGATTTAATACTACTAGATATTATGATGCCTGGGATGGACGGTTACGAGGTGTGTAAAACATTAAAGTCACGACAAAATACTAAAGGTATTCCGATTGTTTTTGTTACTGCAATGACTAATGAAGACTCAGAGGAGCATGGATTTACATTAGGGGCTATTGACTACATTCACAAACCTTACAAGCTTGCGCTTGTAAGGGCACGAATCCGCACACACATTACCTCCCAAGGTATGCTCGATAGACTAATTGAAAAAAACTTTGACCTGCACGACAAGCTCTTAGAAATAGAAGCACTAGCTCAAGAGCTAAGTGAAAGAGAAGAAGAGTTAAAACAGCTATCGTCTAAACAAAAGCTCTTTTATCAAGCGCTAACGAGCACAGCAGATGGGGTTGTTATAACAGACTCTAAAGGTGAAATAATTGCTGTTAACCCATCATTTTGCCGAATTACAGGATTTAGTGAACCAGAGGCGCTTGGCACTCAACTTCATAAATTAAAGCAAAATAATCAACCAGGTATTAGTTTTAATAACGTATGGCAGCATGCAAATAAGGCCGGATATTGGAGTGGAGAGCTTGTTACAAGGCGTAAAAACGGTGAACTATACCCCGAGCTTTTAACGTTAAGCATGGTCAAAGGCGAACAAGACACTAATATACATTTTATTGGTGTCTTTAGTGATATTTCGAGCCTTAAGGTTACCCAAGAAAGAATTGACTATTTAACATGGCACGATGAACTTACGGCCCTGCCTAACAGAAATGGTTTTTTAAAGCAGCTAGAACAACAGTTACAAAGCTGCTCTCAAGAAAACAATTACGCCTATATTTTCATTATTGATATTGACAGTTTTCACTCTATAAATGATGGCCTAGGTTTATTAGCCGGAGATAAAGTATTAAAAGAGCTGACCAACCGCATCCATGCAAAACTTGATAAAAAAGATGTTATAGCTCGCCTAGGTAGTGATGAATTTGCAGCGTTAAGTAGTGTTGATAAAGGGGTAGGAAGACTTAGAACACAAGAAATAGCAGAGCGAAAAGCCCAAGAGCTGTTGAGGGTTATTAATGCCCCTTTTATAATTGATGAGCAAGAAATTAGCATTACTATTAGCATAGGAACTTATATATTCCCGCGTGAAGATCAGTGGGAAAATGCAATCGAAACAATAAGAAACTGCGAAGCAGCCTGTTATAAAGCAAAAGAAAAAGGTGGTAACAGAGTTACTTTTTTTGATAATTCATTTGGAGAACAAGCAAGGCGGCGCTTTGAAATAGAGCAGGACTTACGCAAAGCTATTTCTCAAAATGAGCTAACTCTTTATGTGCAATCTCAGTTTGATAGCAAGCAGAAACTTAAAGGCGGTGAAATACTGCTAAGATGGACACACCCACAAAAAGGTTTTATTAGCCCTGCTGAATTTATTCCTATAGCCGAAGAGTCTGACATAATTTATGAGCTTGACTGTTGGGTACTCTCTAATGGATTAAAGCTTATTGAAAGCTTAGATGAGCGTCACCGTGATTTAAGCCTTTCTATAAATATAAGTGGCAGACACTTCCACGAGCCACGCTTTTTATCTCAAATAAAAACCGAAATTGAGAAACATAATATACAGCCAAATCAGCTAACAATAGAAATTATTGAAGGCACATTACTTAATCATATGGAATCAGCTGTTGAGGCGGTACATTTGCTTAAAAATTTAGGTGTGCGCGTATCAATTGATGATTTTGGTACTGGGTATTCAAGCTTAACCTACTTAAAGCAGTTACCGATCCAGGAGCTAAAAATTGATCGCTCGTTCGTTTTTGATGCACCGACAGATAATAACGATAAATTAATAATTGATATGATAGTAAGCTTAGGTCGAGTATTTGAGTTAGAAGTGGTGGCTGAGGGGGTAGAAAACCAATCTCATTTTGATTTATTAAAAGAGTACCCTGAAGTAATTTTACAAGGCTATTATTTACATAAGCCAGAGCCTGCAAGTGACTGGTTAGAAAAACTAGAGTAAAACTAAAAAGCCGAGCAGTTAAACTGCTCGGCTTTTTTTGACTAATCCGCAGCTATTATTCGCGAACTTGCCCTACACCATTAACTAAGTATTTTTCAGTTGTTAGTGATTCTAAGCCCATAGGACCATATGCATGCAGCTTGGTCGTAGCAATACCAATTTCTGCGCCTAGGCCAAGTTGAGAGCCATCTGAGAAGCGAGATGATGCATTTACCATAACTACTGATGCATCAACACTACGTTGAAACAGCTCTGCAGTCGTGTCGTTTTTAGTACATATCACTTCGGTATGGTTAGAACCAAACTGAGCGATGTGATCAACCGCAGCGCTGAAAGTTGGCACTACGCGAATAGCAATTTCAAGGTCTAAGTATTCTTCACCAAATTCGTTATCTGCTAGCACGGTTGCATCATCAAAATATTTTGCTGCAGTGCTGTCGGCATTAATCTTTACACCTTCTTGGCGTAATACTACAGCACATAAATTTAAAAACTCATCAGCAACATCTTGATGAACAACTAAACCCTCAAGTGCATTACATACACCTGTACGCTGTGTTTTACCATTAAGTAGTAAGTTAAGCGCAATCTCTAGATCAGCATCTTTATCTACGTATAAATGACACACACCTTTGAAGTGCTGAATAACAGGGATTGTGCTGTTTTCGGTTACAAAATTAATTAAGCCTTCACCGCCGCGAGGTATAATTAAATCAATGCTTTCGCGTTGCTGCATTAATTCCATCAATAAAGCACGGTCAGGATCAGGAATAACAGAAATAAGCGAAGTAGGTAAATTGTGCTTTTCAAGCACACTGTGCATTACGCTTGCGATAGCTTGTGAGCTTTTAAGTGCTTCTTTACCACCACGTAAAATAACGCCATTGCCTGATTTAAAGCAAAGAGCACCCGCATCCGCTGTTACATTTGGGCGTGCTTCATAAATCATACACACAACGCCTAGAGGTACGCGCATCTTACGAATTTTAATGCCATTTGGACGCTCAGTAATATCACGTAGCTGACCAACAGGATCATCTAAACTTACAATTACCTCAATACCTTCAGCCATGGCTTCGATACGTTCGTCATTTAAAGTTAAGCGATCGATCATAGACGCTGCTAAGTTATTATCGCGAGCAGCACTTAAATCACTTTCGTTTTCTTTAATAATAAACGCTTTTTGTGCGCGTAACGCTTGAGCCATTTCTGTTAACACTTGGTTTTTGGTCTCGGTGTCGAGTAAAGCAAGTGTTGTCGCAGCTTTTGCTGCTTGGCGTGATATATCCGTAATTAAACTCATGACTTCTCCAATAATGCGATATCTTTTTCAGAAATTACAGGACCAATTGAATCCTGCATTTTTTCACTAAATTCACTCTGCTCGTTATCTGCAATAAAGTTTAACAAGCAGCTACTATAATTTGCGGTCGCTTTGGCTAAACGCGTACCATCTTCACTTCGTACTAAAATGGTGTCGCCAACGGCAAACTCACCATGTACTTCCATAATTTCATCACCGCGAATACAGCCGCTTTCACCTTCTAGAGACTCATCAAATGAGCCATCTACTACTACTTCACCTTGCTCATTTGCAGTATGCGTCATCCAATGTACAGAATCTTGCATTGGTTTTTCATATGGTGAGAATACTGTACCAGGGTTGTCACCGGCCAATAAGCGAGTAAATGTCTCTTCTTTAAAACCGTTAATGATATAAGTAGCAATACCGTGTGACGTTGCTTTTTCCGCGGCTTCAATTTTTGTTTTCATACCACCAGTGCCTACAGAGCTTGTAGCACATCCTGCCATAGCATAAATAGACTCATCAATTGATTTAATTTCAGGTAATAAAATAGCATCATCATGCAAATTAGGGTTTTTATCATACAACCCATCCACGTCTGAAAATATCAATAATGCATCTGCATCTGCGGCGGCTGCCACCATTGCTGATAAGTTATCGTTATCACCCACTTTTAGATCATCAGTTGTTACTGCATCATTTTCGTTAATAATTGGCAGTACACCGTGTTCAAGCAAAGTAAATACGGTTTCTCGGATACTTTGATAGCGTTCGCGATCGCGCAGATCACCATGTGTTAATAATAATTGTGCTGAAGGAAAATCGAAAAAACGGTCCCACATAGCAATCATTTCCGTTTGACCTGCTGCTGCCATTGCCTTTTTCATAACGACTGTACGAGGCTTATCTGAAGGAAATAAGTGCGACCCAGCAGCAACTGAGCCCGATGAAACTAAAATAACTTCAATGCCACGGGCACGACAACGAACAATAAACTGTGCGATGGTTAATATGTAGCGCGAACGACAGCCATCTTGATCTGGTGCTATTAATGCACTACCTACTTTAAGTACGATACGTCGCCAATTTAACTTTTGCATAAATGTTCAACTTTCCATTTTATTTGTGCTCAGCTTGCGCGAGCTAAAACTTAGTAGCCACGTTTATAAACATAGCTGCGAATTTATTTAATCATTTAAAACACTTTTTTACGCACACACAAAAACCATATCTAAAGCCATGGCTTTAAATTTAAGGTCATATAAAAAATAGCAACAACTCAGGTTTTGAGTAGCACTAATTAAAAAATTTAAAAGTGTTGTTTATGCATCGCTGTAAAAAGCTGTGTGTGGCTTTTTTATTAACAACATGCATAGAGCCTCTAAAGTCTGATACACCAACAGATAGGGTGAAGACCAAAGGACCGAGATTTAACCGCCACGATGGGGGTAAAATATTGAAAGTAATAGTTCAACTCAAACCTTTATTTATTTAAATAAGTTAAATAAACTTGTCCAGTAAAACCATACCAATAGTTCAGTAAATGATATTTTTTAGTGCTCTAATGTCTATTTAGTCACTAACACCTGATTATAAAGATTAAAAATGACGTTAGTATTAACAACGCCGCTTTTTCTTAAATAAACATAATTAGATAACTAATTATTAGAACACGAAGTATAATACGCTACTTTATGCTTTAAAATCAAGGTTAAAATTCGTGCTAAATAAATATGTGGCGATTAGTAGCTATGATTTTTTATTAAAATTCAATAAATTAAACTAATAACTCTCTCGCAAAAACCTTAATGCCTACTAATATTTCCTAAGTAGCTAAAATTAAATTAGTAAAACTAAACTTTCACGTGTATACCCCTGTATTAATAATTAACAAAAGTTATACTTTTAAATATCGTCATCAATAAGGAATTTTTATTCTATGTCAGCAATTTATATAGCCGGTATCGCACTTTGCTCTGTGCTTGCCCAGTGGGTAGCATGGGCTTTTAAAGTGCCCGCTATTCTGTTTTTATTGCTTACTGGTCTTTTACTCGGACCATTTAGTGGTGTTTTAGACCCTGATGCGCTTTTAGGCGACTTGCTTTTTCCTGTTGTATCACTAAGTGTGGCAGTTATTTTATTTGAGGGGTCACTTACCTTACATTTCAGGGAACTTAAGGGCATTAGCAAGGTGGTGCGCAACTTATGCTCCATAGGAATGCTCACAACCTGTATTATTATTAGCCTAAGTGCTTATTGGTTATTAGAACTTAATTGGCGAGTTGCCGCGGTGCTTGGCGCAGTACTCGTTGTAACAGGCCCTACAGTAATAGCCCCTTTATTAAACTCCATGCGCCCTACTCAAGACATAGACCGTATTTTACGCTGGGAAGGGATTGTTATTGACCCTATCGGTGCATTATTTGCGGTACTGGTTTTTGAAGCCGTAATGCTTGTAGGCCAGGGCGAAGTGCTTAGTCACACCATTATTGCTTTAGTTAAAACGCTCGGTGTTGGTTTAAGTATAGGCGTAGTAGCAGGCTGGGTTACAACACAGCTTATGCGCCGTGAATGGCTGCCATTTGAACTTCATAAGTTTGGCATTTTAGCGCTCGTACTAATTAGTTTTTCTGTTTCAAATTACTTAAGTCATGAGTCTGGCTTATTAGCCGTTACCGTATTTGGAATTTGGTTAGCAAATCAAGACGATTTAGAAATAGACTCTGTATTAGAATTTAAAGAAGACTTGTCGATGATTTTAATATCGACACTGTTTATTCTACTTGCTGCACGATTACAACTCTCTGATTTAATGATGCTCGATAGCGACGTATTTATATTTTTAGCTGTTGTTTTATTTATTGCTCGCCCAATGTGTATTGCAATATCAACTTTTGGTACCGACTTACCAATGAAGTCTCGCCTAGTACTTTCTTGGATAGCACCTAGGGGGATTGTTGCAGCCGCAGTAGGCTCTGTATTTGCGCTAAGTATGATGGAAGCTGGTGTTGCAGATGCTGAAAAAATGGTGCCACTGATATTTACTGTGATTATTATCACCGTTGTATTACAAAGCTTAACAGCAATACCTGTGGCTAAGTTGTTAGGTGTGCGCCAACCGTCACCTAATACTATTTTAATTATTGGGGCTAACCATGTTTCACGTGCTATTGGTCGGGGCTTAAAAGAGCAAAATATACCTGTTCACCTGTCAGATCCGGCATGGGAAAACTGTAAAATGGCGCGTATGGACGGATTGCCTTGTTATTATGGTAACCCACAGTCTGAGCATGCAGAACGTTATTTACCATTAACCACTATTCGCAGTGTATTAGCGTTGTCGCCAAACAGACATCATAATGCGCTGGGTGTGCAGTATTTCTCTCATTTATTAAATGAGAAAAATGTATTTTCTTTGCGCTCATCAACTTCTCACGCCAAGGCGAACAAAGACAGTGCCACATTTTTATCAAGACAAATACTATTTGGTGATGATGGCTCTTACGCACGCTTAAGTAGCATTATAGCTAAAGGCGGTAAAGTAAGCGCAACGCGCATTTCAGAAGAATTTGATTGGGAAAAATACCAAGAAATGAACCCTGAAGCTATACCGCTATTCATATTGAAAGGCGACAAGGACAGCGATGAAGATACACCTGTTAAACTAAGACCATTTACAATAAATATGGAAAAGCCGCCTCAAGAGGGCGAGCGTATTGTTGCATTACAGCCTCCTAAAATGTCGGTTTTAAAAGATCCACAAAATAAGGCTAAAGAAGAAAGTTAAACTTTTTCACTCACTGTAAAAACACAAAAACCCTAACTTATTAAGTTAGGGTTTTGTTTTTTAGAGCCCATTAAATTGGAAGACGGGCTCGAGCAACGACGCTATCTGGCATTTTTTGCGCTAACTTGCTCAGTGCTCGCTCAATTTTTTTATGTGTCGCTTTATCAGCCACCATTGAATTAAACAGCCACCTATAGGCATCCTCAAAGTCACGCGGGCTGCCATAACCATTGTTAAACAACTTCACTAAACGTAGCTGCGCCTTTAAATTTCCTTGCGATGATGCCTCTCGTAAATACGTAATGGCCATCGCTTTATCTTGCTGAACTAATCGGCCGGTGTCGTAGTAGCGCCCTAATTGCTCTAAGGCTGCCGCTAAGCCTTGCTCAGCCGCTTTTCGCATGTAATACACGCCTAACTCTACATTTCGTTCAACACATACGTTATAAGCTAGCATATCGCCATATAAAAATTGATAAGAGGGCAATGCCATTTTATTGGCTCGCGCTTCAATATCTTGTACTAACTGGCAATCATCTGCCTTTACTCGCTGCAAATGTGTATTTTTATTTATAAGCGCAATAAGTTCTGACTCAGTATATAAAGGGACCGCCGCAGGAGATTCATCTGCTAACGCATTGGTATTTATAAATAAAGATAACGACACTAACGGTACAGCCAATACTGAGCTTTTTAAAAATAGGCGCATGTTCACCACGTACAAAAATAGACTTACCAAATAATATACAAAGATCGTTCCAAGGTGAATTTTAGATACAAAAAAAGCTGCATAAAGCAGCTTTTTTTCATCTTTGGTAATTATGCAAACGGGTTGCGAAGTACCATAGTTTCTACACGGTCAGGGCCTGTAGAAATAATATCAACAGGAACACCTGTGATTTCTTCAATACGCTTGATGTAGTCAATCGCAGCTTTTGGTAAGCCTTCAAGGCTAGTTACACCCACTGTGTTTTCAGACCAACCTGGCATTTCTTCGTATACCGGTGTTACTTTCTCGTAACCTTCAGCAGCTAATGGCGTTACGTTTGTAACTGTGCCATCTTCAAGCTGGTAGCCAGTACAGATTTTAAGTATTTCTAAGCCATCTAAAACGTCAAGCTTAGTTAAACAAAAACCTGAAATACTGTTGATTTGAACTGCACGGCGCATTGCCACTGCATCTAACCAACCAGTACGACGAAGACGACCTGTAGTAGCACCAAACTCATGGCCTTTGTCACCTAAGTGCTTGCCCACTGGATCTTGCTTATCAAGACCATCGTAAAGCTCTGTAGGGAAAGGACCAGAACCAACACGAGTTGTGTACGCTTTAATAATACCTAAAACGTAGTCAAGGTTTAATGGACCAAAACCTGCACCTGTAGCAACGCCACCAGCAGTTGTATTTGAAGACGTTACATAAGGGTAAGTACCGTGATCGATATCAAGTAATGTACCTTGTGCACCTTCAAATAAAATGTGCTCGCCTGCTAAACGTGTTTGATCTAAAAGCTCAGTTACATCAACAACCATTGCTTTTAAGATATCTGCAACAGCCATTGCATCATCAAACGTTTTTTGAAAATCTACAGCGTCTACTTTGTAGTAATTAACTAATGTGAAGTTATGGTACTCAAGAACTTCTTTTAGTTTAGCTGCAAATAACTCAGGATTAAATAAATCGCCTACACGTAAACCACGACGTGCCACTTTATCTTCGTACGCTGGACCAATACCACGGCCTGTAGTACCAATTGGCTTATCGCCACGTGCAGTTTCACGGGCTACATCTAATGCAACATGGAAAGGCAGGATTAATGGACATGCTTCGCTTATTAAAAGACGGTCGCGTACTGGTACGCCACGTTCTTCAAGCATGCCAATCTCTCTCATTAGCGCTTCTGGTGATAAAACAACACCATTACCAATCACACATTTAACATTGTCACGTAATACACCCGATGGAATAAGGTGTAGAACTGTCTTTTCACCGTCGATAACTAAAGTATGACCAGCATTGTGGCCACCTTGATAACGAACTACTAAAGATGCTTTGTCTGTAAGGAGATCAACAACCTTACCCTTACCTTCGTCACCCCATTGGGTGCCTAATACAACAACGTTTTTACCCATCGTAAATTCACTTAGAGAAAATTAGGACGAGATTTTATCAGAAAACTAAAGTAAAGATCACCCCTGTTCAGCTTATTTTTTCTGCGGGTAATATTTTGAAGTGAAACTATTGCTAATAACCACATAAATAACAGTGGTTTAAACTACTAAAATTCATTAAACAAAAAGCCCCGCAATTGCGAGGCTTTATAACTTTTTAAATAATCGGGGCTAAGCTTATTGCGCTTTAGCACCTTTCATATATTTAAAGAAGTCACTATCTGGTGAAAGTACCATAACATCTTGCTTATCTTTAAAGGTCTTTTTATAAGCCTCTAAAGAACGAACAAAGCCAAAGAACTCAGGATCTTTGTTGTACGCTTTTGCATATATTGCAGCAGCGTCAGCATCACCTTGACCACGAACAGAACGCGCATTACGTTCTGCATCAGCAAGCATTACCGTTACACGACGATCAACACCCGCACGAATAGTCTCGGCTTTTTCTTGGCCCTCAGAACGATGCTCTTTTGCAACTGCAGTACGCTCAGCGCGCATACGTTGATAAATAGAGCTACTAACTTCTTGCGGTAAGTTAATTTGCTTAACACGTACATCAAGTACTTCAATACCAAGCTCACGCGCACTTTCAGAAGCTTGCACTAATGCTTCTTCCATTAACTCGCTACGCTCACCCGATACAATTTCGCGAATTGTACGTGTACCAAAGTTTGTACGAAGACCATTGTTTACTTTTTGCTTAAGTAACGTTTCAGCATATTGCTTGTCGCCACGAGCACGTAAGTAAAAAGCGCTAAAGTCGTTAACACGCCATTTAACAAACGAATCAACAATTAAGTCTTTTTTCTCGCTTGTAACAAAACGATCTGGCGTACCATCTAGCGTTTGAATACGTGCATCAATACGGCGTACTTGGCTAAAAAACGGCACTTTAAATTGTAGGCCTGGGCCATATACAATCGCTTTATCTTCACTGTCTTTTTGCACTTTGCTGAACAACATTACAATCGCTTTTTGTCCTTCAGGTACTACAAATACCGATGAAAAAGACATAACAATGGCAGCTAATAGTATAACTAAACTAAAGTTTTTCATTATGATTATCTCCCATCATTAAAGCGGTCGTTGTTAAAGCGGTCGTTACCACTGTTAACAGAGCTATTGCGTGACGTATTTACTTTGTTGCGTAAATCTTGAATATCACTTGAGCTTGGAAGCGCAACACGTTTTGCATTACCCTGCTTGTCCATGATTTTATCAAGAGGTAAATACATCATATTGTTGCCGCCTTTAACATCAACTAGCACTTTAGAGCTACTACCTAGCACCTCTTCCATCGCGTCAATGTATAAACGTTCACGAGTAACTTCCTTAGCTGCTTGATATTCAGGTAATAGCTTTTCAAAGCGAGCCACTTCACCTTGCGCTTCTAACGTAATTCGTTCTTGGTAACCTTCAGCTTCTTGCGTCATACGTGTTACTTGACCACGAGCACGCGGCTCAATTTCACGGGCATACGCTTCAGCTTCACGGATGAAACGCTCTTCATCTTCTTGTGCTGCAATTGCATCATCAAAAGCATCTTTAACTTCGGTTGGCGGACGAGAGTCTTTAAAGTTAACGTCTGTCACTATTAAACCTAAGTTATATGGTTCGATAATTTTATTAAGCTCATCCCACGTATTTTGGCGAACAACTTCACGGCCATTCGTTAATACTTGATCCATTTTTGCATGGCCCACAACATAACGTAATGCACTATCAAGTGCTTCTTCTAAGCTACTATCAGCATTAGTCACGCTAAATTCGTAAAGGTACGGGTCAATAACACGGTATTGCACCTGAAACTCAACGCTTACCACGTTTTCGTCTTCAGTTAGCATAAAGCCCGAGGCCGATAATGAGCGCACAGCTTCAATATCAACAGGAATAACGGTTTCAATAAACGTCATTTTCCAACGCAAACCTGGATCTGCAATTCGGTCGTATTTACCAAATTGAAGTACCACACCGCGCTCAGCTTCTTTTACCGTATAAATACCACTTAACGCCCATACAATAACGGCGATAATAAGGATAAATGAAATACCGGCTCCGCCAAGTCCACCGCCGCTACCATTGCCGGATTTTTTTCCGCCAAATAAGCCGCCTAACTTGTTACTAAACTTACGGAACACCTCGTCTAAATCAGGTGGGCCTTGATCACGTCCGCCTTTATTATTCCACGGATCTTTGTCATTGCCATTATTACCCGGTTCATTCCAGGCCATAGCTATACTCCATTGTTATCTAAATAAATTAGGAAATTGTGTTAAATCTAACAAATCTACCGCGTTTCTCATACTAAAACCGACGTTTATACGTCAATTTTTAATTACGGTTGATAAAACCAGCAATTTCAGGACCAAATTCTTTGATTAAACGATTCCACTCAACCATTGGCATTCTGACATCTAAAAGCCAATTACCCTGCTCATCAAAACGCTCTTCATGCACCGCATTTAGCGTAAATAATGAAGCTCTTAAGCGTCCGTACATAGGGGCTAGCAATAACGTTTCACTAAACATTTGCTTAGCTAATAAGTCGCTAATCGCCTCACTTAGTAACTCACATCCTTCACCTGTTTGTGCAGACAACCATACTCTTATAGGCTGCCCTTCGTCATCCCGATCAATTCTCGGACTAACATCATCAAGTGCGTCAATTTTATTGTAAATAAGTAATTGAGGAACTTCATCGGCTTCAATTTCTTTAAGCACCGACTGAACTTGTTCAATATTTTCTTTACGACGAGGGTCTGCCACATCAATAACATGTAACTGTAAGTCGGCCTCTCGCGTTTCGGTAAGTGTTGCTTTAAAGGCAGCGACTAAATCATGTGGTAAATGGCGTATAAATCCCACTGTATCAGCTAAAATTACTGAGCCTACATCGCCTATATCAAGCTTACGTAGTGTTGGGTCCAGTGTTGCAAACAATTGATCGGCTGCATACACGTCAGAATCGGTGATTAGATTAAATAGCGTTGATTTACCCGCATTAGTGTAACCAACCAACGACACAGTCGGAATTTCATTGCGCGTACGCGCACGTCTACCCTGCTCACGTTGTACAGCTACTTTTGCCAATCGAGCGCGAATGTTTTTAATTCTCGCACGTAATAAGCGTCTATCTGTTTCTAACTGAGTTTCACCTGGTCCGCGTAAACCTATACCACCTTTTTGTCTTTCAAGGTGAGTCCAACCACGAATAAGTCGGGTTGACATATGGCGTAATTGAGCAAGCTCAACTTGAAGCTTACCTTCGTGAGTACGGGCTCTTTGGGCAAAAATATCAAGAATAAGTGTCGTTCTATCAAGTACACGGCATTGGCAAACGCGCTCTAAATTGCGTTCCTGAGACGGACTTAATTGATGATTAAATATGACGACATCTGCATTGTGGATTTTGACAATTTCAGCTATTTCTTCTGCTTTACCGGTACCGACGAATAGTTTCGGATGTGGTGCTTGACGGCTGCCTTGCACAACCGCCAAACTACTAACACCAGCAGAAGATACCAACATTTCCAATTCATGAAGATCTTCACGATCGCCATCTTTAGGTAAGTCGATATGTACTAAAATTGCCTGTTCGCCGGATTCATAGCGGTCAAACAAGCATTACGCTCCTAATTAAAAGTTTCCAGCTTCTGGTTCTTCAGTGCTCTCATCCCCTTGAACACCTTGGAAGTTGACTGCGCGAGCAGGTACAACTGTTGAAATTGCATGCTTATACACCATTTGGTTTACGGTGTTTTCAAGTAAAATAACAAATTGGTCAAATGACTGAATTTTACCTTGTAATTTTATGCCATTTACCAAAAAGATTGATACTGGAATGCGCTCACGACGTAGTGCATTCAAAAATGGGTCTTGTAACGATTGGCCTTTTGCCATGTTATTGTTCCTTCGTTCTAGGTGTTATTATAATTAAGTGGCTGAACTTATTTGATTAAACTAAATAATCTTCAACTACTACTAGCTTAGCGAACTTACTACACGATGCAAGTTTTCTTCATCACCTGTTGTTAACCAAGTAACATCAGGCCAACTGCGTAGCCACGTTAACTGACGCTTTGCCAATTGACGCGTTGCTGCGATGCCGCGAAAAACCATTTCATCATGGTTTGTTTCACCCGCAAGGTAATCCCACATTTGTCTATAACCTACACAACGAATAGAAGGCATATTGGGGTGTAAATCCTTACGTAGATATAGGGTCGAAACTTCATTTTCAAACCCCTGATCAATCATTATTTTAAACCTTTCTTCAATTCTGCTATGTAATTCGCAGCGCTGCTGTGGCGCAATAGCAAATTGATGAAAAGTATAAGGTAAAGCTGGCTGCTTTTGCTTTTGCAACTCAGTCATTGTTTTACCTGTTATACGGTAAACCTCTAGAGCCCGATTAATTCTTTGTGAATCATTCTCACTTATTTTTTCGGCTGCTTGCGGGTCAACTTTAACTAATTCTTTATATAAATGAGGCCAGCCATGTTCATTAGCTTGCGCTTCAAGTTCTGCTCGAATAGTTGCATCAGCTTCTGGTAATGGCGATAAACCATCAATTAGCGCCTTAAAGTACATCATTGTACCGCCTACAAGTACAGGCACCTTACCTTGTTGATGAAATTCATCAATTTTTTGTACTGCATCTCGTCTAAAATCAGCCACCGAGTAGGTTTCGCTCGGATCAAGCAAATCAATTAAATGATGCGGAGCACGAGCGAGTTCTTCAGCGTCCGGTTTTGCGGTGCCAATATCCATACCTTTATACACTAACGCTGAATCGACGCTGATAATTTCAGTATTTAAATGCTCACACAACGAAATTGCCAATGCTGTTTTTCCAGCAGCGGTTGGGCCCATTAAAAATATGACCGGTAAATTACTCAACACGAACACCTTAGTCTAATTGCGTTAAATAGCTATTTAGCTCTATTTTAACTGCTTTTTCTTGTAAACGTTCAATTGTTTGCGGATTATTTTGTAAGCGAATTTGTTGTTCTAAAAATACATTGCTTGAATAAAAGCGAGCAGGTACGCTCTTTAATTGCCAGGCAAGCCAGCTTTCAATATTTTCAAACTCTGACTTACATGCACTCAGTAAGTGCTCAATTGCATTTGATACATCAAGCAAATACAAACAAGCAGGCAATTTTTTTACCATAACAAATTGTTTTTCTATAACAAGTTCAAAGCCAAGTAAGGTAAACCACGATTGTTGCGCTGCTATTATCACACAATCTTCTTTTGATAAATTAACCCTTACAGGTAATAAAAGAGCTTTACCTTCAAGGCTACCAAGCTCTTTTATTTGATTATGCCAATCATCAGGTAGTGCATATTTAAAATGCGAGCAATAAAGTTGCTGCTGTAAACTAAACACGCATACACCTTCGGTTACACTTATTATTGCAACTTCGTTTAGCTTTGCCGCTTGTTCACTATTTAAAGCATGGCTTGAGGAACTTGTCACATTATCAAAATGTGTAGCATGTTGCTCACTTACACCTTGGTAAAACGCATTTACGTCGTGATGATTAGCAGTCTCATTGCTACGATAAGCATTACCACTCCCACCGCTTGAAGAACGTGAAGCAGAAACGGCACCAAAGCCGGAGTTAGATGGCTGTAATTGCGATTTTGGGTAATCAAAAGCACCTGTAGATTGCGCTGCTTCATTACCAGTATACAAAGGCTCAGCACCAGCTGCCATAGCTTGCTGCGAATTGTCTATTGCTTCACTAACAAACTCACCTTGTAGAGGCACTACAACTTGTTTAATTGCTTGTAAAATAAAGTCGTGTACTAAGCGCCCCTGATGAAAACGCACTTCGTGCTTTGCAGGATGTACATTTACATCGACTTGCCTAGGGTCTATATCAATATAAATAACAAAACCAGGTAGCTCTTGTGCACCGCTCACTTCTTCAAATGCTTGGCGTATAGCATGCAATATAAGCTTATCGCGCATCATTCGATTATTTACATATGTGTACTGCGTTGTATTAGCTGACCCGACAGGTAATACCCAGCCATGCAATTGCAAGCCGCCCTCACCCGATTGAATATGCAAACCATGCTCTGCAAATGCTTTGCCAGCTACTTGCGCAACACGAGTAATAGCCTGAGCAGGGTCTGTTTTAGCACGATATTGCCTCACTACTTTTTGGTTATGAGTTAGCGTTATAGATACATCAAAGCGACTCAGCGCAATACGTTTTATAAGCTCATCAATGTGGCTAAATTCGGTTTTTTCAGTGCGCAAAAATTTACGACGAGCAGGGGTATTAAAAAATAAATCTTTAACCTCAATTGTTGTTCCATCGGGGTGGGCAACAGGCTTAACTTGCACCGCCATATCGCGGCCTTCTGCAAACGCTTGCCACGCTGCTTCTTGCTCTTTAGGTTTGGAGCTAAGCGTTAATCGCGATACAGAGCTAATTGATGCAAGCGCTTCGCCTCTAAATCCCAATGAGCATATGTTTTCTAAATCATCGAGTGACTTTAATTTACTGGTTGCGTGGCGAGAAAGCGCAAGTGTTAATTCATCTTTACCTATACCCGAGCCGTTATCACGAATACGAATAAGCTTGTGGCCGCCGCGCTCAATATCTATTTGAATACGCGTTGCACCAGCATCTAAGCTGTTTTCTACTAATTCTTTTACTACCGACGCAGGGCGCTCTACCACTTCGCCAGCGGCAATCTGGTTCGCTAAACGCGCGGGTAATATTTCAATACTCATGAACGTCCTAACAAAATTTTTCTAAAGGTTTAACTTTGAGGTATATCAAGCTCTTGACCAATAAACAGTGTATTTGAGCTAAGTTTATTAGCTTGCTTTAATTTACTTACAGTTACGCCATACCGACTTGCAAGCATACTTAAAGATTCACCTGGGCGTACTTTGTGCTTAGTAGGGTATTGCGATTTAAGCTTTGCAAATAACGAATCATCAGGCGGGTTTTTTAAATAATAATTTTTAATAGACGTAAATATCGCCTTTGCTAAACGCTCTTGATGATTAGCGCTTTTAAGCATACGTTCTTCTCTTGGATTAGATATAAACCCGGTCTCAACTAAAATAGAAGGAATGTCAGGCGACTTTAAAACAGCGAGACTGGCATGTTGAGGGTCTTTTTTATGTAGTTTAGCTACCTTTTTAAGCTCTTTAACTACTTCATCGGCAACGCTTAAACCGGTCTTCATTGAGTGATCCATCGACATATCAAGCAATGCTTGCGCTAAGTACTTTTCGTTGGCAGCATCTTTAATTACATCTGCAGCCCCCCCTAAAAGTTCAGAGTGCTTTTCTTTATCTTCTATCCATTTACCTATTTCAGAATTAGCTCTACGTAACGATAAAACCCATACAGAAGCGCCATTAGGCCCGGGGCTGGTAAATGCATCAGCATGAATAGAAACAAAAAAGTCAGCCTTTTTTTCGCGCGCACGATTAGTACGTGTATTTAGTTTTACAAAGTAGTCACCACTTCGCACCATGCGCGAAATCATTCCCCGCTCGCCATCTATCATGCGCTCTAAACGCTTGGCAATTTGCAAAGTAACTGTTTTTTCATATGTACCCGAAGGACCAATAGATCCTGGGTCTTCACCGCCATGGCCTGCATCAATAGCTATAACGATATCGCGTTCTTGGCTTAGCTGACGATTTTTAGCCGCTGTTTGCGCAGGTGACGCAACGGCTTGCTTTTGAGCCTTATTATATAAATCGACAACTAACCTATTTTTATAAGGGCCAGCGGGGGCTAGTGCAAAAATAACCGGTTTGACCGCAGAGCTTAGCTCGAACACTAACCGAACACTTTTTTTGTTTTTAGGTTTGGAATAGCGCAGCTTACTAACAATTTGATGCTTTGGCGGAACGCCTGGCAGTATTTTTAGCTCTTTTGTATTTTCTAAGTCAACGACTAAACGGCTCGGATTTTTAAGCATAAAGTAGCTAAAATCTGGCTTTTCATCTAGATCAAATACAACGCGAGTGCTATCTGGTGATGGCCACACTCGCGCACTATTAATAGTATTTTGCGCCCACAGCGGCAAACTCACAGCTAATACCATGAGAGTAAGAAATAATTTAGTTATACCTCGAGTCATTTTAATAACCACTGCCTTAACTATTTTTATTATAAGAGCTAGCTTTTGTATGTTAGCTATTTAGTTTTTCGACAATTGCTACACCGCGCTCACTTGCACTATTAATAACAATTTTTCGCTCATCGCCTACATAGCTTAGAGTAATATCTAAATCAGGCACAGGAATAAATTCTCCACCTTTTTCAGGCCATTCAACTACACATATTGCATCAGCTGAAAAGTAATCTCGTATTCCCATATATTCAAGTTCTTCAGGGTCACCTAAACGATATAAATCAAAGTGATAAACATTGGCTCGCTCAAGCTCGTATGGTTCTACTAGTGTATATGTTGGGCTTTTAACCTTACCTGTATGGCCAAAACCTTGTACCACACCTCGCGTAAATGTTGTTTTACCAGCACCTAAATCACCATGTAAATATATAACCGCACCTTGCTCTATAATAGCAGCAAGCTGATTACCCATTGCTACTGTGGCTATTTCATCATTTAAGTGAGATTGGAAACTACGCGTCATTACTACCTCAAAAATTTACTTAAAAGCGCATGTTTGCTAATCATACCAGAATATTTATTTAAGGCGATAAATTGCAGTTTTAGACATAAAAAAACCGGCCTAAGCCGGTTTTTTAAAAACAGAGGAATTATAATCCTAATTTCTTCTCAAGGTAGTGGATATTAGTTCCACCATTTTGGAAGTTCTCATCTGCAAGAATGCGTTTATGCAAAGGAGTATTAGTTTTAATTCCGTCAATCACTAGCTCGTTAAGTGCATTACGTGCACGTGCTATAGCAACATCACGGTTTTCGCCGTAAGTGATTAACTTACCAACCATTGAATCGTAATGTGGTGGTACTGTGTAGTCAGCGTAAATATGGCTGTCCCAACGAATACCTAAACCACCCGCCGGGTGAAAACGTGTAATTTTACCCGGTGAAGGAATAAACGTTTCAGGATCCTCAGCATTAATACGACACTCAACAGCATGTCCGCGAATAACCACGTCATCTTGAGTGAAAGATAATGGCTGACCCGCAGCAATTTTTAACTGCTCTTTAACCAAGTCGATACCAGTAACCATCTCAGTTACAGGGTGCTCTACTTGAATACGAGTATTCATTTCGATGAAGTAAAACTCGCCGTTTTCGTATAAAAACTCAAACGTACCTGCACCACGGTATCCAATTTCGATACATGCTCGAGTACAGCGTTCACCAATAAATTTACGCGTTTCAGCAGTAATGCCTGGCGCAGGAGCTTCTTCAACTACTTTTTGGTGACGACGTTGCATAGAGCAATCGCGCTCACCTAAATGCACAGCATTACCTTGACCATCTGCAAGTACTTGAACTTCGATATGACGTGGGTTTTCAAGGAATTTTTCCATGTAAACCATACCATTACCAAAGAACTGCTTAGCTTCTTGTTGAGTCAATGAAATTGAATCAATTAGTTCAGCTTCGCTGCGTACTACACGCATACCACGGCCACCACCGCCACCAGCGGCTTTAATAATTACCGGGTAACCGATACGCTTAGCAATTTGCATGTTGCGTTCTTTATCATCCGATACAGGGCCATCAGAGCCTGGTACACACGGAACACCCGCTTTTCGCATTGCAGCAATAGCAGAAACTTTATCGCCCATTAAGCGAATCGTATCGCCTTTAGGACCAATAAATACAAAGCCACTTTGCTCAACTTGGTCGGCAAAATCAGCATTTTCAGCAAGGAAACCATAACCTGGGTGAATCGCTACTGCGTCTGTTATTTCTGCCGCAGCAATAATGCGCGGAATATCTAAATAACTTTCAGTTGCTGATGGTTTACCAATACAGATGGTTTCATCTGCAAGCAATACATGCTTAAGATCGCGATCTGCCGTTGAATGCACAGCAACCGTTTTGATCCCAAGCTCTTTGCAGGCGCGCAATATACGAAGTGCAATCTCACCTCGGTTTGCTATGACTACTTTATCTAACATTAGAGTTGGCCTTTTAGGTTGCGCTATTATTCAATGATGAATAGAGGTTGATCAAATTCTATTGGCTCGCCATTTTCAGCTAGGATAGCTTTAACAGTACCTGCTTTATCTGCTTCAATTTGGTTCATCATTTTCATAGCTTCAATAATACAAAGCGTGTCACCCACTTTAACTTGTGAGCCCACTTCTACATATGCTGGCGCTTCTGGAGATGCAGCAGAGTAAAAAGAACCAACCATAGGTGATTTAACTTGGTGACCCGTAGGGGCTGCTGGAGCTGCATCAGCCTCAACTGCTACAGGAGCCGCTGCGGCAACAGGTGCTGCTGGCGCTGGTGCATATTGCTGTGGAGCAAATTGTGCGTAACCTGGGCCTGCGCTCATGTTATTGCGATTAATACGTACTGATTCTTCACCTTCAGTGATTTCTAGCTCAGCAATACCTGATTCTTCTACTAATTCGATAAGTTTTTTTATCTTGCGAATATCCATTATACGACCCGCCTGTTACTTTGTGTGTTAATTTAAATTAAATCGAGTTTTGCAACCGGCTCACTGCACAATTTAATGCTGCGTGGTAACCCATTGCGCCTAATCCACATATCACGCCTTGCGCCACATCAGAAAAATAAGAATGATGACGAAATGCTTCACGTGCGTGCACATTACTTAAGTGCACTTCAAAAAACGGAATATCAACACTTAGCAATGCATCACGTAATGCGACGCTTGTATGCGTAAATGCAGCTGGGTTAATTATTATGTAATCAACCGCTTGCCAAGCACTGTGTATTCGTTCAATGAGCGCTTGCTCACTATTACTTTGAAAATGCGTTAACTCAACATCTAGACTATCAGCGGCACTTGATAGTTCGCTCATAATTTCACTTAGCGTTTGAAAACCGTATTTATCCGGTTCACGTTTGCCCAGCATGTTTAAATTTGGACCATTTATAACCAAAAGGTTAAATTTTGCAGCCATAATACGCGATATATCCTATAAGTAATGAGTTAAGCGGTTACTAACGATTTTTCACTATAACATCTGTGTAAAAAATCAAGATAGCAACAATTTCTCACGTTAACCAACTATTATAGTGATTTCGATGTAAATAGCAGCAAAATACTGGTCTAATCTCTATGATGGGAACAAACATTCAGAAAGGATATCGTAAGCCGCTTAGTTTATATAAGCGGCTTAATTGCACTATTATTGTGCGCTGGCGCGCACTGCAGCTAAGTGAGTGGCAAAATCATCAGCATTTAAAAAGCCAGTTACACGTTGTGTACTTAGCTCTTCGCCTTGGGTATTAAAAAACAAAATACTGGGTAAACCAAACACAGTGTACTCTTCCATCAACTCAATTGTGCTGTTATCGCTGCTTGTTAGATCAACCTGAATGAGCTGAAAGTGATTAAACTCACTTTGTACTTTTGCGTCGGGAAATGTGTAATGCTCAAACTCTTTACATGCCACGCACCAGTCTGCATATAAGTCGACCATAACCATTCGGCCTTCATCGCTAGCTTGCGCTACAGCTTCTTTTAGCTCAGCTAAATCAGCTACCTTTTTAAACTCATTAGTTTGAGTGTTGAAATGAGTAGTTTGATTTTTCTGCGGCCAAATATAGTTTTTAGTAAGTGTAAACCCGGTTAAAGCAAGCAAAATGGCACTAAACCATAATACTGTTTTTAACTTACTTTGTGCCTGAGCGCTTTGCCAATAATGTAAATACAACGCAGTTGCTAAAGCAAGTAGCCCTGCCATGAGTAAAATAATATCAGCATCTACTATGCGCTCTAATAAAATAAGTGGCACTACAAGCATTATAAAACCAAACAAAGTTTTAACTTGCTCCATCCAACCGCCGGCTTTTGGAAGTAACTTGCCACCAGATGTACCTAATAATAATAACGGTAAACCCATTCCAAGGCTTAATACATAAAGCGTTAAACCACCAACTAGGTAATCACCGCTTTGCGCTACAAATAATAGAGCTGCCGACAATGGTGCTGTAGTACATGGAGATGCTATTAATCCCGACAAAACCCCCATTAAAAATACGCCAACGTAATTGCCGCCTTTTTGGTTGTTACTTACTTGGGTTAACTTGCTCATCATGCTGCTTGGTAGTTTTATTTCGTACCAGCCAAACATCGACATCGCTAATAATACAAACAATGAACTAAAGCTAATAAGTACAAACGGATGTTGTAAGTAACCTTGAACTTGCCCACCTAAAGCCGCAACAACAAGCCCAAGCGCCGCATAAGTTACTGCCATACCTTGTATATACACAAACGATAAAGCAAACGCTTTTTTAGTGGAAAGATTTTGTTGCCCTGCAATTAAACTCGACAAAATAGGAAACATAGGGAAAACGCACGGTGTAAATGCTAGCCCCACACCCACTACAAAAAATATCAATAAATTAGTAATTAGGCTCTGACTTGCTAATTGATCAGTAAACGAAAGCTCTTTTTCTGGCTCATTAGAATTTACTTTTACAAGCTCAGTAGGCTTTTCATTAAGTGCTGCAAATGTACTTTGTGCTGTAGCTACATCATTCGAATTAGTTTGATTAATATTTTTAGGCTCTTCTGTATTAATCACACTAAGCGGAATACTTATTACTTCTGGCGGGTAACAAAGCCCTGCTTTAGCACAGCCTTGGTAACGTACCTTAACTATAGCCCCTTCAGTAATATCACTCAGTTTGCTTACAACACTTACAGCATTAAAAAATACTTCAGTTTTACCAAAAAACTCATCTTCAATAATTTCGCCACTGCCAGAGTCGCCTACTTGAATGTTGGCTCCCTTGGCGATAATTTCTATTTTCTTTTTATATAGGTAGTAGTCTGGCGCAATATCCCAACCAACAAACAATGTGCTTCCTTGCTGGTCAAAGTCAAATACAAATGCTTGTTCTACAGGTAAAAATGTTTGCTGAGGCGGCCCAAGTAAATCACCGAGCAGATTATTATTTTCCGCTTTTACAGGAAGCGTTAATAACGTTACCAGCAATAAAAAGAAAAAACGCATTAATTCAGTACCTCATCCATCCAATTAAAATACGCCAAATTACCTGTTGAGACTTCTACAACCTGAATCTCTGGCACTTCATAGCTATGAAGTTCTTTTATAGTTAAAAAAACATCGTTCATTTTATCTAACTTGGTTTTGATCAGTAACTTTGTTTCTGTAGCTTCGGCGATTTCGCCTTCCCACATGTATATTGAACCTATATTTGGTAAAACATTTACACATGCAGCTAGCTTTTTCTCTACCAACGCTCTTGCCAGTGCGCGAGCTTCTGGCTCATCTTTGCAGGTTGTAAAAATCAGTTTAAATTGCGTATTCATAATGAACCTTTACTTATTTGACGTTGTTTAGCCTCATAGTATCCGATAGCAAGTTCAATGTGTAGGCGCTAAAACAACTACAAAGTTACGATACATAACCAATAACCTTGAAAATAGACCTCCTCACCCTCACTTATATTTCATCAACTCTTTTGAGTGTCATTATTTAGAGAGCCTTATGTTTAGATTTTTATTTGTGTTGTTTATCATCATCCCTATTATTGAAATTGCTTTGCTTATTCAAGTAAGCGATGTAATAGGTGGGTTTGCAACCATCGCACTGGTTGTTATAACCGCGATTTTAGGTGCTAAAATGGTGAAACAACAAGGTATGGGCGCACTACAAAATGTGCAAACGCAAATGGCGCAAGGCCAAATGCCAGCCAAAGAATTATTTACAGGAATTTGCGTGGTTATTGCAGGTGTATTGCTATTAACGCCTGGCATTATGACAGACGTATTTGGCTTACTATTATTAACCCCTGCGATTCGTAATAAATTAGCTGCAGGCCTTGCTAGCCAAGCAACGGTTAGAATGAGTGCGGGTATGCAGCAAGGTTCCTCACCATTTGCAGGACAGCAACATACAAAGCAAGAGCAACCTCAAATGGAACAACCAACAACTATTGATGGGGAATATGAAAGAAAAGATTAAAAATTTATCGTTTTTTCTCTTGGAATTTTTCACTCCACCCCCATTATTGAATGCAAATTAGAAAAGCTTTTTTCTGTACTGTTCAGAAACTGTTAGGAGAACTAAAAACATGAACATTCGTCCTTTACAAGATCGCGTAATCGTTAAACGTCTAGAAGAAGAAACAAAATCTGCTGGCGGTATTGTATTAACTGGCTCTGCAGCTGAAAAATCAACTCGCGGAGAAGTTGTTGCCGTTGGTAATGGTCGCGTTTTAGAAAACGGTGACGTGCGCGCTTTAGAAGTTAAAGCCGGTGACACTGTGTTATTTGGCTCATATGTTGAAAAAGTAGAAAAGATCGAAGGTCAAGAGTACCTGATCATGCGTGAAGATAATATTTTAGGCATTGTAGGCTAAACCTACTTTTCGTTTAACAAACATTTAAGAATTTAGAGGAATTTAAAACATGGCAGCAAAAGAAGTACTTTTTGCAGGTGACGCACGCGCTAAAATGCTAACTGGCGTAAACATCCTGGCAAACGCAGTAAAAGTTACATTAGGTCCTAAAGGCCGTAACGTTGTACTAGACAAATCATTTGGCTCTCCAGTGATCACTAAAGATGGTGTATCTGTAGCAAAAGAAATCGAACTTGAAGACAAGTTTGAAAACATGGGCGCACAAATGGTTAAAGAAGTTGCATCTAAAGCAAATGATGCAGCCGGCGATGGTACAACTACCGCTACAGTACTTGCACAGTCTATTGTTAATGAAGGCCTTAAAGCTGTTGCAGCAGGCATGAATCCAATGGATCTTAAGCGCGGTATCGACAAAGCAGTTATTGCTGCTGTTGCAGAGCTTAAAGAACTTTCAGTTCCTTGTGCTGACGCTAAAGCTATCGCACAGGTAGGTACTATTTCAGCTAACTCTGATAAAGAAATTGGCGACATCATTGCAGAAGCAATGGAGAAAGTAGGCCGTAACAGTGGTGTTATTACTGTTGAAGAAGGTCAATCACTTGAAAACGAACTAGATGTTGTTGAAGGCATGCAGTTTGATCGTGGTTACTTATCTCCTTACTTTATCAACAACGCTGAAAAAGGCGCAGTTGAATTAGATAACCCATTTATTCTACTTGTAGATAAAAAAATATCGAACATCCGCGAGCTATTACCAACGCTTGAAGCCGTTGCTAAAGCAAGTAAGCCACTACTTATTATTGCAGAAGACCTTGAAGGTGAAGCTCTTGCTACTTTAGTAGTTAATAACATGCGCGGTATTGTTAAAGTATCAGCTGTTAAAGCACCTGGCTTTGGCGATCGTCGTAAAGCAATGCTACAAGATATCGCAGTGTTAACTGGCGGCACCGTTATTTCTGAAGAAATCGGCTTAGAGCTTGAAAAAGCAACAGTTGAAGACTTAGGTACAGCTAAGCGTGTTGTTATCACTAAAGACGATACAACAATCATCGATGGTGCTGGCGAAGAAGAAGGCATTAGCGGTCGTGTTTCTCAAATTAAAGCACAAATTGAAGAAGCAACGTCAGACTACGACAAAGAGAAACTACAAGAGCGTATGGCTAAACTTGCCGGCGGTGTTGCAGTAATCAAAGTAGGCGCAGCAACTGAAATTGAAATGAAAGAGAAAAAAGACCGTGTGGAAGATGCATTGCATGCAACTCGCGCAGCGGTTGAAGAAGGCGTAGTACCTGGCGGCGGTGTTGCACTTGTACGCGCAGCAAGCAAGTTACTTGCTCTTGTTGGCGACAACGAAGATCTAAACCACGGTATTAAAGTTGCACTTCGTGCGATGGAAGCACCTCTTCGTCAAATCGTAACTAACGCAGGTGACGAAGCTTCTGTTGTTATTAACGCAGTTAAAGGCGGCGAAGGTAACTACGGTTACAACGCAGCAACTGGCGAATACAACGACATGATTGAAATGGGTATCCTAGATCCAACTAAAGTAACACGTTCTGCACTACAATTTGCAGGGTCTATTGCGGGTCTAATGATCACTACTGAAGCAATGGTAGCTGAAATCCCTAAAGATGAATCTGCTGGTGCACCTGATATGGGTGGCATGGGCGGAATGGGTGGCATGATGTAAATAAGCATCACCGTTTAAGCACCTTGCTTATATAAAAAACCAGCTTCGGCTGGTTTTTTGCTTTTTAGTACACTTGTTATTGATATTGTCTAATTTACAACCATGTAGTAATAACGTGTAAGCAAAAAAAACATCACCATGGACATACTTAATAGTAATGGAATTACTTTTTTTGCGGTGCTTGTAACCATAGTATCGGCATTGCTGCTTTTAATTATTTGGCTTTTGTTAAAAATGATAGTGTGGGGAAAAAGCATGTCTAAAGGCGCTTATTTATTCTTAGCGTTTTTCCCGCTTATTTCACTGATGCCTATTCCGCCACCTACCTACGAAAATGTACAAAAGGCGAAGCAAGAGCAAAGAAAACGTAAAGAAGACTCAGGCGATGCACCGGATGAAGAAATATAATCTCCAAATACATTACAGCCCTACACAAAGCACACAATGATATGTAAAAATGCGCAGCAACACAGTCAGGGAGTTATTTATGTCAGGTATAAAACAGCATATTGGTAGTATTGCTTTAGTCGTAAAAGATTATGATGAAGCTATTGAATTTTACACTAAGAAATTAAGCTTTGAATTAGTCGAAGACACTGATTTAGGTGAAGGTAAACGTTGGGTGCTAATTACACCGCCGCAGTCAAATGGTACGCATATACTACTTGCTCAAGCCACTGAACAAGATCAAATAAGTGCCATTGGCAACCAAGCTGGTGGTCGTGTTTGGCTATTTTTACATACTAACGATTTTTGGCGTGATTATGAAAACATGTTAGCAAACGGGGTTGTCTTTAATGAACAACCCCGTAATGAACCTTACGGGACGGTTGCTGTTTTTGAAGATTTATACGGTAATAAGTGGGATTTAATTCAACAGAAATAGAAAGCTTAATTTATTAACGCTCTAACTATTTTAAATAAATCTGAGGGTAGCATACCTCGCTGCCCTTCTCGCTCACTGGCGATATCACCGGCTTTAGCGTGCAGTGTTACGCCATAGCGCGCTGCTTCATCAACATTTAAACCTTGAGCCAGTAAGGCACCAATAATACCAGTTAGTACATCGCCACTACCACCCACGGCCAGTGCCGGATTGCCGTCCTCACACACCCATGTGTGCTCAGCATTATCAATTAAGGTACCTGCGCCTTTTAATACGCACGTAGCGTTATAGCGCTTTGCACATAGGCGAGCATTTTCAAACCTATTAGACTCAATTTCTTGTGTCGTTGTACTTAATAGCCTTGATGCTTCTCCAGGGTGTGGCGTAAGTATACATCGCTCTAACATGTATGATGAAGCTTGCTTAGCCAGTAAGTTAAGGGCATCTGCATCTATAACTAATGGCATTTTATTATTTTGGCAATATTGCATTACTTCATCGAACGTTTGTTGTGCCCATTCGTCCTGCCCAAGCCCTGACCCTATTACCACACTGCTAGCCCATTCAAGCGCTTCTTGTAAATGGGCACTGCTTACCATTAATTCTGGCCTACCAATGCTTACAGGCGCTATAGAGCTTGAATGTGTATATACTCTTACCATACCAGCACCTGCTCTAAGTGCAGCTTCGCTGGTTAATCTAATTGCTCCGGCAGTACCTTCATTTCCGCCTACACAGAGTAGTTTGCCATGAGTTCCTTTATGACTATTTTGGCTTCGCGCACCAAGCTTTTTAAAACTATTAATATTTATAAGTGTACCGCTTGAAGCTGCGAGCTCAAAAAATGCAGTTCCAATATTTAGATCGTCAAATATTAACTGCCCGCAATGTTGTTTACCTATAGCCGTTGTCAGCCCCTGCTTAATACCAACAAAGGTCATTGTTTTACTTGCTTGTATAGCAATATCTAAAGGTTGGCCAGTATCAGCGCTGATACCTGAAGGCACATCTATACTCAATACAGGTTTATTACAGGCATTAATTTCATTAATAATTTTAGCAAAATTATCGCGTACTGAGCTTGTGATCCCAGTACCTAACATTGCATCTATAATTAAATCACTACGGTTTAATAACTCACTCGTATAAGCATTAACTTCACCGCCTTCATCACGCCACAAGTTAGACGCTTTTGCTGCATCTCCTGTTAGTGCTTGCTCAGGGTTAACGGCACACAAAGTCACCAGCTTACCCGCTTGCTTAATTAGGCTCGCGGTAATATAACCATCTCCAGCGTTATTACCATGTCCCACAATCACCAAGGTATGCTCAGCATTAAACTCTTTCCAGACATTGAATACAGCCTCCCCTGCGCGCTGCATGAGAGTAAATAACTCACAATGACTATTTTTAGCAGCAAGAGCCTCGTTATCCCTAACTTCTTTTGCGGTAAATATTCGTTTATTTAGCATGAGGACTCCTTTAATAAGTGACACTTTACCTTATCAAATACACATATCTAGGGGCTAGCTTTGTGAGCTTTTTTAATCGGGATTAATTCGTTTATTAAAGTGCACTACAGGTAGAGTAATTATCGGGGTCAGATCATTTTACTAATAACTGATAGCTGAAAACTAAACGCTTTTCTTCAGACATTAAAAAACCCGAGGCTAAGCTCGGGTTTTTTTAGTATTAATTAACTTAAAAGTTAATTATTACTCTACGATAGTTGCTACAAAGCACCTACATCTAAGGTAAGAGCGCCACCTTCATGTAAGCTAAATTTTAGGCATTAAAAAACCCGAGACTAAGCTCGGGTTTTTTTAGTATTAATTAACTTAAAAGTTAACTATTACTCTACGATAGTTGCTAAAAAGCACCTACATCTAAGGTAAGAGCGCCACCTTCATGTAAGCTAAATTTTAGGCATTAAAAAACCCGAGACTAAGCTCGGGTTTTTTTAGTATTAATTAACTTAA
>Ga0207878_100077_pt1 | contig 120503 bp, 95 predicted proteins | sample LinPmetageLP41_FD_184053 | JGI IMG/M metagenome (GOLD analysis project Ga0207878, IMG submission 184053) | Marine viral communities from the Pacific Ocean - LP-41 (SPAdes) | ecosystem: Environmental > Aquatic > Marine > Oceanic | place: Pacific Ocean | collected 2010-08-27
AAAACGCATTAGCAGAGCGTATTAACGGGATATTAAAGCAAGAGTTTTTACTGTATAAATGTCGCAATATGGCAGAGTTAAAACAGCTCGTTGAAGAATCGATATTTATATACAATGAAATGCGACCACAGTTAAGTTTGGATATGAAAACACCAAATCAAGTGCATAAAAAAGACCTGGCGCTTTCGCACCAAGTCTTTCATTAAAACCGTCAACCTATTTCAGGACGGGACATTATCTCTAAAAACTATTTAAAATAATGATTCGAAATCACCGTTAGGAAATAATACACCTGGGATTCCTCTCACAGCAGTAACTTCAGCAATTTTAGTATCACCAAAATATAGACCTCCACTGTAGTTACGACCTTTTTGTTTTACATCTAACCAACGGCCATTTTCACCTTTAGCAATAAGATTAAGGTTGCCACTTACATCTCTTATACGAAGATCTAAAGCTCTATTTTGTACACTCACAAAAATATCTGTTGAAGTAAGCTCTGATAAGTTTGCGGCTTCACCTACATAAGCAAATTTAAAATCACTTGCACCACTTAAAGGAAAATCTAGCTCAAAGGTAAATGCTAAATCGTCATTTTCTTCACCTATAAACGGTGAAGCTTCTACAGCCGTAATATGAAAATCTGTATTTTGAATACTGCTTTCGTAATTACCAACAAAATCAAACGTTGATAATGTGTTTGATACTTCACCAAATGAGTTTACAAAGCGCTCTAAACTTAGCGATAAATCACCATCAAGCTGACCCGCAGCTTTAGTTATAATAACATTAGTAGTTAACTGAGCAATTCCTGTCTCGGCATCTGGGTTTAACTCGTTAACTTCGTCAATTCCATCAAACTGTATCAGTAACTCGCTAACGTCAACGCTAAGTACCGTTGCACCATTTGTAATTGAAGCAGTCATTACGCCTTCAATTTTATCACCTAGTACGCCGCTCACACGAAATGTCGGAATAGATAAATCTATAGTAATAGGTAAATCATCATATGTACCGGTTATAGCCCAAGTATAAGGCGATTTACTATAATCTATATCTAGATCTCGAAGTTTATATTGCCCTGCTGGTGTCGAATCGTCTGCTAATGGCGAATAATTAGTAATAACTTCGTTTAGTGAATTAATCAGTGCATCAAGCGTTTGTTGAGTATCTTCATCAAAAGCGCCCTCAAGCTCTTCAAATTTAGAATCAAGCTCATCTGAGTAACTTTTTTCTTGAAGCCTTGCAACACCTATAATATTACGAGTATCAACAAGTAATTCTCTTGAATCTAAGCTTTGCGTAACTTGTGTTCGTTCTTGCCAATTAGAATAGGTAGTTACACTTGCTATCGTTTGTTTCACTTCACCGGCAACGTTTTGTAATAACGCATTACCTTGATCACTAAATAAATTATCAGTAACGTATTGCGCTGCCAACTCGCTATAATCCTGCCATGCTTGCTGATCTTCTTGCTTGGTAGCAAAGTCAGTAAATGCATTCTCAACACTAAAGCTTGTATCTGTAGCACCCGCAATTATTGCAGCGTAAGTAAATGCATTAGTTACCATTTCAGCTTCAACACTTGCACTTAAATTACTGTGTGTTAAATGATAAAAAGGAGTTGCTGCTAAACTTGCTGCAACAGCACTATAGCCTAGATCAGAAATCACTTTACTAAGTGGTGATAAATAAACTGTATTTTCACCCGGTGCACTAAAAGCGCTCGCTTTGTAGTTTAAAGTGACAGCTGTTGGCTCTTGATAATCAATCAAGCGGTTTTCGTTTAAATCGTTAATATCTCCACGAACAGTTCTACCACAACCTGTAAAACGAGGGCATGTTAAAGTGCTATCATCTGGAATAAATTCAAAGCTGTTAAAGGTAAGTGGATCTACACTAACGCTTGCGGTATTAATATTGTCTACAGCAATCGACTCTTGAACAACACCATCACTATTTATAACATTTAAAGTGCCTTGAGAAGGCTGCCAATTTGCAACATAAAAATTTACAGTGGAAGATGTTGAAGCAACAGTAACGGCAACACTTTGAGTATCTTCACTATCAGATGAAGACCCACCACAACCGACTAATGCGATAGCAACCCCTAAAGGTAAAATTTGTTTTAGCATCTTCATTCCTTAAAACTTAATGTTCATATACCAATTCACATTTGCATAATAGGCTTTATCTAAATCTAAACTATCAGTTTGTAAATTAAGACCAAAATACTCGTTTTCTATACCAACCAAAAAAGCCTCACTTTTTGTTTCGTAACCAGCTTGAACTTTCCAATGATCCCAAAAGTGAATACGCCCTTTTAATTGATTAAATGTGTCTTGATCGTAGCGTTTAATTGTTAGCTGAGTTGAAAAGCGCTCATTAATTCTATAATCAGCAAATGCTTGTAAACGCATTTCCATTTCTAAATCATGTGATTGAGTGTTTCCATAAGCAGACGTTTGTAATGAAACCGTTGGTTGAGTAACAATGTCGCCATTATCATCTTCTCTAAAAGGGATCTCGGTTGTTTGCCCTTTTACTGAACCACTATCGTCGTAACCTGTTTTATAAAGTAAATCTTTTACGCTAAACCCTACTTGAAGCTCATCGTTTACTTGCCAATCAGCAAAAATATCCAAACTGTAGCCTAAACCTTCTGGTTTTTGTGAGGGAGTAAATTCTTTAAATAAAATGTCTTTTGAAAAGTTGTAGTCTACGGTTACGGTCCCTTCAACTTCATCACTGTAAATTTGACCATTTACAGTTGCATCTTGAAAGTGAGAACTGGCAAAAATAGATAGTTTAGGTGTAATCGTTAATGCATTTTTGTCTAAAAATTTAAAGTCATACGATACAAAAACACCGTTAGAGGTTGCTTGTTTAGCATCTAAATAATAAGTGTAAAACCTATCTTCAAAAGCTAAATCGTTTTTTTCTGTATGAGTATATAGCGCAGTATCAGGATCAAAATTAAGTACGTAATCGTAACGACTTTGTAGACCAACTTTAAAATTTCCGTAACCAACACCTACTTCAAATATATTGTAGGTAAATGCACTATCACCTGATTTAAGTGGCGCGTCAAAATCATCAACAAAAGCTTGTACTGGTTGTGCCTCGGTATAAATTTCTGCGTCAAAGTGGGTAAAAATTTGAAATTGATTATCTGCGGATGCAAGAGGAGAAATAAGAGCTGTCGAAAATCCTAACAAGAGAATTTTTTTTTTCATAATAAAATCGCTTTCTATAAAAAAAGGGAAAAGCGCACAGCTTTTCCCTTTTATAGTTTTAAATTACTTACTTGCGTCGATTAAATCAACATCTGTGTAAGGCACTACATCACCATCAATGTAAGTGATTGATACACCGTTAGTAACTTTAGTCGCAGTACCAAATGACATCATTTCGCCATTGTACATTGCCTTCACATCACCTGTGTAGCCTTCAGACTCCATACCAGTTAGAGATAAAGTGTAACCCATTGCTGTATCACCTTTAACCATAACATCTAATGTACTTTCGTCTTCATCACCACTGCTATCAACCATGCCCATAACTTTAAAGTCTAGATCGCCAGACATACCTTCAAGGGTAACTGTACCCATATCAGTAGCATCATTAGCAGTTATATTTAACATACCCGCAAAACCAGACTCACCGTCCATAATTTCAACGTGGTTCCAGGTTTCAGTGTTAACGATTTCTGCATCATCAACGGTGTCAGCATCAACTTCACCGTCAAATGTGAAGATTAAACATGAATCAATCTGCGTTTCATCAATAGTACCAGCAGAGAAATCAACACAGTCTTGAAGTGCAGTAGCTTGGGTGTCTGCAGTCATTAGCTCAACAGTAGCATCACCGCCTACAAGTGTAGCTCCCCAAGCAACTACTAACTTTTCACCTTGGTAAGATGCGGCAGCGCTGATCATTTCATCAGTTGTGTCGTTTGTAAGAACTAGCGTTAAATCATCTAAACTATAATTGTAATCCCACTCAGGTTGACGAGTAGAAGTGCCTTCACCTGAGTTACCCATATCAGCTAGCTCATCAATAACGTCTGCTAAAACATCAGCGGCATCAATAACTGCTTGGCCACCAGTGTTAGTAAGTACAGTCATTGTTGAAAGCGACTCAGAAGTAGCTTTAACTGAAGTAAGTACTGCAAATTTAGCAACCGCTTCTTCAGCAGTAATTTGTAAATTATAAGCTGTTACAAATTGCTCATTTGCTAATTCGCCTTGAGCCTCAGCAGCTGTTTGCATTGCTACTAATGCATCTACCATTGCTTGAGCACCTTCGCCTTCAAGTTCTAAGTAGTCATTTGCAGCAGCAAGTGCTTGAGTAATAGCAATTTCTAGAGCATCAACTGCAGCCGCAAATTGTGAAGCAGCTTCAACAGCAGTCATTGCAAGCTCTTGAGCTTCGGTTGCATTTTCAGCTGTATCTACCATTGCATCTTCAGCTGTAGCAAGTGCGCTTGTAGAAGTAGCTTCAGCCATATCTGCAGCAGTCTTTTTAACGTCAGCTACATCAGCAGTGTCTTCTGCTACTAACTTAGCAGCAGCAAGTTCAATATCAAACTCTTCAATTGCGGCATCAGCTTCAACAACTAATGCAGCAAGTGCAACATCATAAGCCACTGCATCAGTAACAGCTGTTAGCGCATCAGTATTTAGTGATGTTGCAGAGTCAAGAACTTGTTGATAATCAGAACTCTCTGCTACTAAAGCATTTGCTGCAGTTACATAACCTTGAGATTTAACATAAATAGAACCAGCTTTAACAGATAAACCAGCTGTATCTGCTTCGTTTTTAAGAAGCGTCACGGCACTTACAAATGCTGCTGCGTTATCTGCAGTAAGCGCGTCGCCACCCATTGCTTGTACATCTTCAAGCGAGCTTTCAGCGCTATCAATATCCATTTCAAGTGCTGTAAGTGAAGTTTGAGAAGCTGTTATCTCTGCTGTTAAAGCAGCAGCTAAAGCAACGTAAAAATCTTCATCTACAGTACAACCTGCATCAGTACAGCCTATTACTTCTAATGCTTTTTTAACTTTTTCTGCAGCAGCGGCAAGTCCAGCGTCTGTTGCTGCACCATTTTTAACTGCTTTATCTTTAGCTTCTTTTGCTTTTTTAGCAATACCAGCTGAGTTTGCTGCAAATGCAACAATTTCACCTGCGCTAGGCGCTGGAATTTTTGCAGCGTAAGCGGCTTCTAATGCAGCTTTAATATCGTCTTCACTACCTGTAGCAATCGCAACAAAAACATTTGAAGTGCTTGTCACAGCACTTTGTAACATTGTAGCAATTGCAGCAATACCTTCATCAGTGTTATTTTTGAACTGACCTGATTGGATGCCAGCTTTAATGCTGCTCATTACATCTGCAATTGAAGGCAAGCCTTGGATTGAAGATGAGAACTGCGCAATAGCTAAAATACCTTCGCTTAGCTCTTCTTCACCGTCTACTTCACTTAAATCAACTGCGCCACCGTTAGATAAATCACCAATAATAGATGATAATAATAGTGCTGCATCAGGACCTAGTACCTGTATAACAGTATCAAGGCTTGCAGATGCAATTGCACTTTCATCAATAGAAGCACCAGATTCAATAAGAATACTTGCTACTAGTGTTGTTAAGAAAGTTGCATTAGCTTTATAAGAGCTATCAACATTTTCTTCGCCAGCTATGCCACTTGCGCCCGATGTATCAGCTTCTACCGCTGGGATATATTTTACTACAGATAGTTCTAAGTCTGTTTTGTACCATTCACCAAATTCAATTTTAGTGTCACCGTCGTTTACGTCATCAGCTACTGGAGCTTCATCGTAATCACCACAACCTACATAAGCATCACAGCGTAAAAAGCTATCATCGCCTTCAGCAGATGTTTTTACTGTAATATATACAGGACCAGTAAAGTCACTTTCTAAATAGATGCTGTAACGACCGCTTTCATCGGTAACTACGTCAGGGTTTGAAGCTTGCTTACTTGCTTCTACAGCTGCATCAGCAGCATCTTGAGATAAGCCTTCTTCTGAAAATGTTTCAGCTTCTGCTGAAGCCGCAGAGCGAAAAGCAACAGGAACACTTTGGCCTGAGTCATCTAAAGTAGTAACTGAAACAACTGCACCTTTCATTGCGCCTTTAACTGCTTTACCGGTAACTTCAACACTAAATTGAGCTTCTCCAGTTGCTGAGAAAGATTCAACAGGTGGCACATAGGTGTTTCTATCGTTATCAGTACCACATGCTGTTAAGCCTAAAGTAAGTGCAACTGAAGCTGCAATAGGTGTAAATTTGATCATACGCTTTGCCATTTATTTCTCCTTGATAGCCTGGAATGAGTATCAAAATTAGTTTAGTTGATAATGATATGCATACGCTTTATGTTTACAAAAACAATAAACAAGCACACATTCATAACCTTTGTTACTAGAACTTTAAAAATACCATTAAGCTATGTGGTTTTGCTACATATTTATACATTTTAAGTAAGTATTTTTGATTTAACTGGTACATAACTTCTTTATCAGCACCTTTAGGATTCAAATACCTATGGGAACTCATAAAGAACCTACGTCCATTTAAAGAATATATTCATTTTATTAAACGAATATTACATTTAATTTAGTTTGTTAATAATATTCTTCAAGTAAATGCGGCAGATACACGAAAAAAAATGACACTTTAGCTTTTATTAATAATAAAGAATTGGTTTTAGAGGATTTATGGATGGTGTAATATAAACAGTCCGTTTATATTTACTATAATTACGGCTAAACAAGGCACTTTATAATTGTACTTATATCTAACGATTTAGCTGCTAGATATAAGTAACCTAAGTTTAAAATGCAGTTACTCGGGAACTCTTACAACCCCTTCCATCAGTACACGAGCACTTCGGCTCATACTTGCTTTGGTAACTTGCCAGTCGCTCTTTATATTTTTAGCTTCGGCTCCTACTTTTAACGTGCCCGAGGGGTGACCAAAGTTAACTTCATTTAATGCACCGCCACCAGCAGCTATATTTACAAGCGTACCTTCTATGGCTGCGGCAGTACCAATAGCAACTGCGGCTGTACCCATCATGGCATGGTGAAGCTTGCCCATCGACATAGCGCGTACTAATAAGTTAATACTGTTTGCACTAATATGCTTATTACTCGACGAAGTGTAGTCTAAAGGCCCTGCAACAAATGCCACTTTAGGTGTATGTTGGCGCGCTTGTGCTTCGTTAATATTAGTAATTAACCCCATTTTTGCTGCGCCATAGGCACGAATAGTTTCAAGCTTTTCAAGCGCGGCAACATCATTATTTATGTCATCTTGTAGCTCAGTGCCGGTATAACCAATATCACTTGCATTAATAAATACAGTAGGAATACCTGCGTTGATCATGGTGGCTTTTAAAGTGCCAACGCCCGGTACTTCTAATTCATCCACTACGTTACCTGTTGGAAATAACGCGCCATCACCGTCTGCGGGGTCTAAAAATTCAAGCTTTACCTCGGCGGCAGCAAAGGTAACACCGTCGAGCTCAAAATCACCGGTTTCTTGTACTTCACCATTGGTCATAGGCACATGAACTAAAATACTTTTTTTAATATTAGCTTGCCACACACGCACAATAGCAACGCCGTTTTCGGGCACTCTATTTTTATCAACTAAGCCATTCGTTATTGCAAATGCGCCTACAGCCGAAGTTAAATTACCGCAGTTACCGCTCCAATCTACAAACGGCTTATCAATGGCAACTTGCCCAAATAAATAATCAACATCGTGGTTAGGTTGCTCACTTTTACTTAAAATAACTGTTTTACTGGTACTTGATGTAGCACCGCCCATTCCATCGGTTTGTTTGCCGTATGGGTCAGGGCTACCTATAACACGTAGTAATAAATTATCGCGCTCCTCACCTGCCACTTGGGCAGGTTTTGGTAAATCGGTTAATTTAAAAAACACGCCTTTACTGGTGCCGCCACGCATGTAAGTTGCTGGTACTTTAATTTGTGGTTTAAACATAATGCACGCCCCTTATGCTGATTGCGTTGCTTCTAAAAAGTCTTGTGCAAAACGCTGTAATACACCACCAGCAGCATAAATAGAAAGCTCCTCTTGCGTATCAAGTCGGCACTTCATAGGTACCGTTAGTACCTCACCATTTTTACGCGTAATCACCAAATCAATGGTAGCGCCAGGTGTTGGCTCGCCTTTTACATCAAAGCTTTCGCTGCCATCAATGTTAAGCGTTTTGCGGGTATTACCTGGTTTAAATTCAAGCGGTAAAACACCCATACCAATTAAGTTAGTACGGTGTATGCGCTCAAAGCCTTCTGCGGCTATAACTTCAACACCTGCAAGCCTTACACCTTTTGCAGCCCAATCGCGAGATGAGCCTTGGCCATAATCGGCACCCGCTACAATTATTAGCGGCTGTTTACGCTGCATATAAGCTTCAATTGCTTCCCACATACGGGTATTAGTGCCTTGAGGCTCTAAACGCGCGTATGAACCTTGTTTAACTTCGCCGTTTTCATCAAGCACCATTTCGTTTAACAATTTAGGGTTCGCAAACGTGGCACGCTGCGCTGTTAAGTGATCGCCTCGGTGTGTTGCGTACGAGTTAAAGTCCTCTTCTGGGACATTCATTTTAGTTAAGTATTCACCTGCGGCACTGCTTGCCATAATTGCGTTTGATGGCGATAAATGATCCGTTGTAATGTTATCGCCAAGTACAGCAAGCGCGCGCATGCCGGTCATGGTGCGCTCACCTGCAAGTGCGCCTTCCCAGTATGGCGGGCGGCGAATATAAGTACTTTGCTCGCGCCACTCATAAAGTGGGTCGTTGTCTTCACCGTAATCTACAGTTAAATTAAACATAGGCTCGTATACTTTTTTAAATTGCTCTGGCTTTACGCTTTGTTTTATTACTTCGTCTATTTCTTCATCACTTGGCCATAAATCTTTTAGCGTTATATTGTTGCCGTTTTGATCTTGCCCTAAACTATCTTTTTCAATATCAAAACGAATAGTACCGGCAATAGCATAAGCCACAACTAATGGCGGTGACGCTAAAAACGCTTGCTTAGCATATGGGTGAATACGCCCATCAAAGTTACGATTGCCCGAAAGCACCGCTGTTGCGTATAAATCGCGATCGATTACTTCTTTTTGAATAACAGGGTCTAATGCGCCGCTCATGCCGTTACAGGTAGTACAAGCAAAACCCACAATACCAAAGCCGAGCTTTTCAAGTTCTGGGAGTAAGTTTGCCTCTTCAAGGTAAGATTGCACCGCTTTAGATCCAGGCGCTAGAGAGGTTTTAACCCACGGTTTACGCATTAAGCCTTTGGCATTTGCATTACGAGCAATAAGCCCTGCTGCAATCACGTTTCGTGGGTTACTGGTGTTAGTACAACTGGTAATAGCGGCAATAATGCACGCGCCATCTGGCATTAAGCCTTCCTCGTTTTCAACCTTGCCTGATATACCTTCTTTTGCTAAATCGCTAGTTGATACACGGCGATGCGGATTTGAAGGCCCAGCAATATTGCGTCCAACGCTTGATAAATCAAAGGTCAAAACACGCTCATACTTTGCGGTTTTTAAACTATCGCTCCAAAGGCCTGCCGTTTTAGCGTAGTTTTCTACAAGCGCTATTTGCTCTTCATCACGCCCTGTTAAACGCAAATAATCTATTGTTTTATCGTCTATATAAAACATTGCCGCAGTTGCACCAAATTCTGGCGTCATGTTTGAAATAGTTGCCCTATCGCCAAGGGTGAGTGCATCGGCGCCTTCACCGTAAAATTCTAAATAGGTCGAAACCACACGCTGAGCGCGTAAAAACTCGGTAATAGCTAATACTATGTCGGTGGCGGTAATGCCAGGTTGGCGAGTGCCCGTGAGCTCAACACCTACAATGTCAGGCAGGCGCATGTAAGAGGCGCGGCCAAGCATTACGCTTTCGGCTTCAAGCCCACCTACGCCTACAGCAATTACGCCTAGTGCATCAACATGCGGGGTGTGGCTGTCGGTACCTACTAATGTATCGGGGAATGCTATGCCATCGCGGTTTTGAATAACAGGCGACATTTTTTCAAGGTTAATTTGATGCATAATGCCGTTACCAGGCGGAATAACATCAATATTTTTAAAGGCGGTTTTAGTCCAGTTTATAAAATGAAAACGGTCATCGTTGCGTCTATCTTCTATTGCACGGTTTTTTTCAAATGCGTCGGGCTCAAAGCCTGCGTGCTCAACCGCTAATGAGTGATCAACAATTAGCTGTGTTGGTACTACCGGATTCACTTTTGCCGGATCCCCGCCTTTTGCAGCAATGGCGTCGCGCAGGCCTGCTAAATCAACCAAGGCAGTTTGGCCTAAAATATCGTGACACACTACGCGCGCCGGATACCACGGAAAATCTAAATCTTGTTTTCGCTCAATAAGCTGATCAAGCGCATCGGTTAGCATAGCAGGCTCACAGCGGCGCACTAAGTTTTCGGCAAGTACACGCGATGTGTAAGGCAATGTGGCATAAGCGCCTGGCTTTATTGCATCTACTGCAGCTTGCGTGTCGTAGTAATCTACATTTGAGCCAGGCAAGGGTTTTCGGTATTGGGTGTTATTAATTATGGTCATAATACATGTTCGCTAATAGGTGACGGGAAATAAAAAGGCAAAAAGGTGAGCGTGTTGCTCACCCTATACCAATCCGATTAATTAATAATTATTACGGATTGGTATTATGTGTAACTAATCAGCCTCTTGATTCAATTGGCGTGTAACTGCGTGCGTCTGGCCCTGTGTAATCGGCACTTGGGCGAATAATACGGTTATTAGCACGCTGCTCTTTAACATGTGCAGTCCAGCCTGTAACACGGCTCATAACAAATATTGGCGTAAACAATTTGGTTGGAATATCCATAAAGTGATATGCCGATGCATGGAAAAAATCGGCATTACAAAACAGTTTTTTCTCGCGCCACATAACCTCTTCACATCTAACCGACACTGGGTAAAGCACATCATCGCCCACCTCAGCCGCTAGTTTTTCAGAGAACTTTTTAATAATTACGTTACGCGGGTCTGATTCGCGGTAAATTGCATGGCCAAAGCCCATTATTTTATCTTTACGCTCTAACATGCCCATAACTTCTTGCTCGGCATGCTCTGCACTTGTAAAGTTTTGAATCATATCCATAGCGGCTTCGTTTGCACCACCATGAAGTGGCCCGCGTAGCGTGCCAATTGCACCGGTTACACAAGAATGAATATCAGAAAGCGTTGATGCACACACGCGCCCTGTAAAGGTAGAGGCATTAAACTCATGCTCCGCGTATAAAATTAGCGACACATTCATTACTTGAGCAAATAACTCACTGGGTGCTTTGTCGTGTAATAAATTTAAAAAGTGCGCGCCTACTGAGTCGTTATCAGTTTGTGTTTCAATGCGAACGCCATCGTGTGTAAAGCGGTACCAATAACAAATAATGCTTGGGAACACTGCAACCATACGGTCAATCGCATCGTTTGCTTGGCTAAAATCAAGTTCCATTTCTAGGTTACCCAGCATAGAGCAACCGGTACGCATAACATCCATTGGGTGCGCGTCTTTAGGAATATTTTCAAGCACGGTTTTTAGTGCATCTGGCAGGCCACGTAAGCTTTTTAATTTAGCTTTATATTCAGCCAATTCACTGGCTGTTGGTAGCTCGCCGCGCGAAAGTAAAAAAGACACTTCTTCAAACTGCGCTTTTTCGGCAAGTTCGCTAATATCGTAACCACAATACGTTAAACCAGAGCCTGTTTGCCCTACTGTACATAATGCTGTTTGCCCTGCTACTTGGCCGCGTAAGCCTGCACCGCCTAATGCTTTATCTACCATGATCTTCTCCTATCTTAAATTTGTGTGTGATTTTAATAGTTATTATTTGTCAGATTTTGATGAAAAAAGGTTATCAAGTGTGTTTTCGTATGTGTGGTAATCTAAAAAGTCGTATAACTCGGCGCGTGTTTGCATGTTCTCAATTTGGCTTTGCTGCGAGCCCTCATTTAAAATTGCTGAATACACGTTTAGTGCTGCTTTGTTCATGGCTCTAAATGCACTTAGTGGGTAAAGCACCATTTCGACACCTACCTCGCTTAACTGCTCTTTTGTGTAAATAGGTGTTTGGCCAAATTCAGTAATGTTAGCTAAAATTGGAACATTAATCGCTTTTGAAAATGCTTGGTAATCAGCAAGGTCGTGCACGGCTTCTGCAAAAATAGCGTCTGCGCCAGCTGCAACACATGCTGCTGCGCGGTCAATCGCGGCACTTAAACCTTCTTTTTGAAACGCATCGGTGCGGGCCATTATGTAAAAGTCACTATCGGTTTTAGCATCAACTGCCGCTTTAATGCGGTCAACCATTTCACCTTGGCTTACAATTTCTTTATTAGGGCGATGACCACAACGCTTTTGCGCTACTTGGTCTTCAATGTGAAAACCCGCCGCGCCTGCTTTGGTCATTTCTTTAACGGTACGAGCAATATTAAACGCGCCGCCCCACCCTGTATCAGCATCTACAAGTAGTGGTAAATCGCTTGCACCGGTTATACGGCGAATATCTTCAAGTACGTTATCAAGGCTAGTCATACCTAAATCAGGCATACCAAAAGAGGCATTAGCCACACCTGCACCAGAGAGGTAAATTGCTTGGTGGCCCATTTTTTCTGCCATCATAGCTGTGTACGCATTAATAGTACCTACTACCTGCAATGGACGATTATTAGCAATAGCCTGTTTAAATTTTAATCCTGCTGACATTACTTTCTCCTCACTTTGAACGGTTGCTACATGGAGTAACTTATAGTTTTAATCTTAAATTGTGACTGTTTTACTGCTCTGTTAACTTTTAGCTTTTAGCTTTTAGCTTTTAGCTTTTAGCTTTTAGCTTTTAGCTTTTAGCTTTTAGCTTTTAGCAGAATATGTTGTTTATTTATTTAACAAATCAAATTTGGTTTGAATATTGGCTTGCGATGCACTTATGTGTCGCTTCATAAGCATTTCGGCGAGTTCACCATCGTGGTTTTCTATTGCGTTAATAATGGCTAAATGCTCGTCAAACGCTTTAGACACACGCGGCCCCACCATACCCATTTGAACGCGGTACATACGAATTAATTGATAAAGCTCATTACATAACAAATGTATTAAGTGTGCGTTTTTACTGCCTTTAATAATTCGATAATGAAAGTCTAAATCGCCTGCCTCTTGATAGTACGATTCGCCCTCTTTTACACGTTGTGTTTGCAAATGCTGATTAAGTAATTGCTTTAAGCCTTTAACTTCCTCGGGCTCCATATTGTCGGCAGCAAGCCTACAAGCCAACCCTTCAAGGGAGCTACGTACTTGATACACTTCAATTAAACGCTCTGCGGTTAACGCCACTACGCGGCAACCTACGTTGGCTTTACGCTCAACTAAATAACAGCTTTCTAAACGATTAAGTGCTTCTCTAAGCGTGGCACGGCTTACGCCGTAACGCTTTGCAAGCTCTGGCTCTGATATTTTGCTGCCTTGCTCTATGCTGCCCTCTACTATTTCGCGGCGCATATCTACAAACACTTGATCAGATGCTGTAGTAATGGGTGTATCGTTTAAAAAAGTTTGCGTCATGGCTTCATAATTAAATTGTCGACAATTAATGAGTTAACTATGTGCTTAATAAAAAACCATGTCAACCCTTTGCCCTACTTAAATGAGTAAAAAACACACCTATTGTCGACACCATCAATCTAAAGTCGTACATAACCACACTAAAAATGAACTAAAACCGCAAAGTGTCGACACAGCATCAACAAACAAATTCAATATTTAACTCTGAAAAAACACTTTAAAAGTGCTAATATCACGCTTTATTTTTAATGTACGAGCCAACCAGTGAACGCCAACACTTATATTCCTGAGCACTTTATTGACGACGTAAAAACCTACTTACCCGCGCATTTAAATTTAGATGACTTTATTCAAGCGTGCCGTCGCCCTCTGAGAAAGTCTATTCGTGTTAATACATTAAAAATAACGATTGAAGAATTTTTAAAACGTTCTGAGCAAAAAAAATGGCAACTAACACCTATCCCCTGGTGCAATGAGGGTTTTTGGCTAGAACGCCCAAGCGATGAAGAACAAAATTTAGCACTAGGTAATACCGACCTACATTTAAGTGGCGCCATGTATGTGCAAGAGGCAAGCTCAATGCTTCCGCCTATGGCACTAAAACAAAGCATTGAAAACACAGGCTCACAAAATAACACCGTGCTTGATATGGCATCGGCACCTGGCTCTAAAACCTCGCAACTAGCCGCAATAATGAATAACCAAGGCGTGCTTGTTGCCAATGAGCTTTCGTCATCACGATTAAAAGTACTTAGCGCTACGCTTAAACGTATGGGGGTGGGTAACTGCGCGCTTTCGCACTTTGATGGAGTAATATTTGGTAACTATATGTTTGAATGCTTTGATAGCATTTTGCTTGATGCGCCCTGCTCTGGTGAAGGTACAATACGTAAAGACGCTGACGCACTTAAAAACTGGTCTATTGAATCAAATATAGAAATTGCTCAAGTACAAAAAGATTTAATTAAAAGTGCTTTCTACGCATTAAAGCCAGGCGGAACACTTGTGTACTCAACCTGTACGCTTACCCCGCTTGAAAACCAAAACGTATGCAATTATTTACTTAGCGAATTTGGCGACTACATTGAGCCGCAATCACTAAATGACTTATTTGAGGGAGCCTATAAAGCAACAACCCCAGAGGGCTACTTACATGTATGGCCACAAACGTTCGATAGCGAAGGTTTTTTTATTGCTAAATTTAAAAAATTGGCAAGCTGTAATAACCCAAATCAAACAGTAAAAAAAGGCGCGTTTCCGTTTAATGAATTTGATAAAAAACAAACAACATCATTTATGAGCGAGCTTAAAAAACAATTTGGTTTAAAAGCCTTGCCGGGTAATTTAATGCAACGCGATAAAGAACTCTGGCTATTCCCACAAGGGTTTGAAGCCGTGCAAAATAAAATTAAATACGCACGCTTAGGCATACAAATAGGCATGATTCATAAAAATGGTGTAAGGCTGACTCACGAGTTTGCTACCGTGTTTGGCAATGACTGCAAAAGCAATACCTATGCTTTAACAAACGAACAAGCAAATAATTACTTTAATGGTAAAGATATACGCCTAGAAGACGCTACAAAAGCCACCGGCGAAGTCGTACTAACCTTATGTGGCTGCCCAATCGGACTAGGTAAATGGCAAAAAAATAAGATCAAAAATTTTTTGCCACGCGACCTTGTGCAAAATACCCAGTTAATAAGCTGGGTATAAACAAAAGTATAAAGATGCGCATAATTAATCTAATGATTTGTTATCAAATGTAACCAAGTGGCAAAATTAGTTATGCAATTCTAAGTGGGTTGACTAAACTTTTAGGTACTTTCTTCTTCTCCCTAGGAATTACGAAAGTGTATTTAGTTAGCGCAAGGCTCAACTAAGAGCCATTTGTAGCCCAGAGCTGTTAAAATGGCTCTGGGCATTTTTCTATAGTACTTTCTATAAAACCTAGCACTTACAATAATATAAATATCCATTGAACATTTATTATTTAAGCTGAACTCCAGAAATAGAGTTATCCTACCTTTATTTATTAACACCAAAATTTAAACTGGTAATAGAAACTTCAATATATTAGAAAGTACACTTTGATTTTACATAGCGACCAATTAAATATAATATTATATTATAACAGAGTAAAAAAATTTAAAATTACAGTAAAGGATTCGTAATTACCTTGGCACTATTGTCTTAATAATTAAAGGACTAACTTTTGAATAGAAGATTTGAAGCACTTGATGCATTTAGAGGGATTTGTGCGATCTCTGTAGTGATTTTTCATATGCATTTCGTTAACTCAATAACTGAATTAGATTTTTTTAGAGGTAGCGCCTTATTTGTTCAGTTTTTTTTTGTGTTGAGTGGATTTGTATTAGCTAATGGCTATAGTACAAAAGAAAATATGAGTTTCAAAACATTTATGAAAGCACGTTTTTATCGTATCTATCCGCTTCATATATGTATGTTAATAGTATTTATAGTATTTGAAACTTGTAAGTTCATCGCATATAAATTTGTTGGTATCTCATTCAATGGCATACCGTTTACGAATAGCACCGCAATAACTGAAATTCTACCAAACTTATTATTAATCCAATCATGGAGCCACTTTACCAACCCTCTCAGTTTCAATTATCCATCCTGGAGTATCAGTATCGAGTTCTATATGTATGCTCTATTATGCCTTACAATTATTATTTGCAAATCAAAAAAAAATCTTGCTTGGCTCTATATCTCTTTCATTGCTTTTTTATTAATATATTTTAAATCAGCTATATTAGTTAACACTGTGCTTAAAGGTCTTTTCTGCTTTTTTAGTGGAGCATTAACTTATTCATTTTTTAAAAAAATATCTCACTTAAGACTTAGCTTTGAGTTTGCCACTGTAATAGAAGCATTAATATTGTTCTCAATAATATTAGTTATAAGCAGCGACTCTGTAAATAGATATTTAATTGCACCGCTATTATTTATATTTACTGTATTGTTTTTTTCTTTTGAAGCAGGTCTGATTTCTAAAATATTAAAAATTAAATTATTTCAAACTGCTGGGAAACTTTCATACTCAATATACATGACCCATGCTGCAATATTATTTTTCTTAACCTCTATAGGTTTAGTATTACAAAAAGTAACTGGTGAAAATATCGCCCCAATGATAAATTCACAGAGATATTTAGATTTTGGAGGGGGATTAGTAAATAACACGTTTATTTTACTTACACTAACATTAATTATTTATACATCTAAGGTGACTTATAACATTGTTGAACTAAAAGGGATTAGATTAAATAGCAAAGCAAAATCTGACATGAAAAAATAATTGCAAATATTTAGTAATAAACTAGTAAGTAACTCCTTATGTCAAAATAAAATTTAAAGATGCAAACTAAATAAATACATCAATTTTAATTAATTACAATTTTTTTGATAAATATACCTTTCTCTTACAGGTTTAAAATTTCGGCCAAACTTTAATGACAAACATAATAAAGGGATCTTATTAACTTGCCTTGCAATCTCAAAAGCTTTATCAAACTCTTTACCATATAGAGTAGCTAACTTTAATTCACTTATATATAGTGCTTTGAAGCTAGGTGAGAGTTGCTGCCAATTCATTAGTCCTATCTGAATAATTCCTAGCTGAACATATAAATTAAAAGGACCTGTTTTTTTAGCCATTTGGATATATGTATAGACCCTATCGCTAGCTCCCTCTTGGTAACTAACTACTTTCGCTAATTCAATCCAAGTATTAGCCCAAGCTTGCCTATACTGTAATGACTTTAAAAGTTCCAACTCAACTTCATTATACTTTAAAAAATGTTGATTATTATTTTCATTAATTTGAGTAAAGACTAAGGTTTTTATATAGGCACTGATTTGCCAATAATGAGGGTGAGTTGGATCTAACCTAGTCGCTAGCGTAATAGCCTGTTCAGCTAGTATGAGATCTCCATGCGTAATTAAACTTTCTGACTGGTCAAGTAAATTAAGCGAATTGAAATACCAAGCGTTAGCACGCATACTTTGTAGACTTTGATAACATATTATAAAAGCGAGCAGCATAAGTAGTAATATGTTAGTAAAACGCTTTCTTTTAAAATTACTCATCAAATAAAGAATAAGTTAACTGCTTTGGGTTACTGTAAAACAATTCAAGTGCCTTATCTTCACCCACTAAATCAGATACTATTTTTTTTGCTCTACTAAGTACTGGGGGCCTTCTTTTAACGGAGTGCGCATCGGAAGCAACGTAACTCACTAAATTTTTTTGCAACATATCAAAGCTAATTGTTTTTGCACTTTCTCCCCATACCCCTTCCAAGCTGGATGCTGTTAATTGAAACTCACACCCTAATTGATTTAATCGCTCAATATAAAAAGGGTTTGCTTGTATATCTCGGTTACGCTCTGGGTGAGGTATTATTACTTTTATATTTTGCTTTGCAAGCCAGTTAATAAATTTATCATAGCCCTGTGGAACATGTGAATGTGGTAGCTCCAATAAGATACAATTAAATGAATCAATTTTACCGATGAACGGAAGCTTATTTGATAAAACTAATGTCATTAGCTCAATATCAAGCCTCACTTCTGCAGCAACAGCAAGATTTATAGTAATACCATTTGCTAAAGCTTCCGCTTTTAAGTTCTCTAAATCGCTGTACAGATGGTTGGTAGAATTATCAAAGCGTCCAATATGTATATGAGGGGTAGCTACCATATGGGTTATACCATCATCTTGAGCTATTTTTAAAAGAGCTAATGATTCTTTTATATCTTTAGCGCCATCATCTAGAGTAGGCAAAATGTGTGAATGTATATCAAACATAAATTATCACCTTCTAAGAATTTGATTGCTCAGGCTTTATCGAATAGTCATGATAGTCGTAATAACCATGACTGTGTTCATCTTTTCGCTTATTCATGTCGACTTGATTAAGTACTATACCTGCAACATGCGCTTTAGATTCAAATAAACGTTCTACACCGGCTTTAATAAGTTTAATACGTGTAACATCTGATTTAACAACATATATGACCGAATCGGCGTTTTGTGCAATTACTAAAGCATCACTTACAGCTTGTGTAGGTGGTGTATCAATAACTATGTGATCATATTTTTCTTTCAAAATATCAAGTACTTCGCTAAATCGAGTGCTCGATAAAAGTTCTAATGGATTTCCTGGAATTTGACCACTAGGCATAATAGCCACTCCCGATTGACCATCAATATGTACACATTCAGAAAACTGTTCTGTACCTACTATTAAATTACTAAGTCCAGGATGAAATACCGGAATGTCAAAGCGTTTTGCAATACTTGGTTTACGAAGGTCTGCGTCAATTAACAAAACTTTACCCATTTGCGCTAATGACATTGCTAAATTAGCAGAAGTAGTTGTTTTACCCTCACCAGGAGAGCTGGAAGTAATCGCAATTACTTTATGTTCACGGTCGAGTTGAGTTAACAACAAACTTGTACGAAAGGTACGCACTGATTCTGCAAACCGTCTAAAGTTGTCATCAAGATATGCATGAATAGGAAAATGGCTCTTTCTTGGTATTTTAACATATGGTAATAATCCAAGCATACGCTGAGCAAGCTTACCTTCAACGTCGTTTTTAGTTTTTACTGTATCGTTTAATGCATCAAAAACGAAACTCATTACTGCTGCAAACCCAAAACTAACGACAAAGGCCAAAATAATAATAAGTTTCTTGTTAGGCTTTGACGGACTATTAGGCGCATAAGCTTGATCGGTAAATCGTGCAGCGGCGGAACTAAAATCACTAGTTACTTCTGTTTCTTTAGAGCGAGACAAAAACGTGTTAAAGATATTTCTATTTGTTTCAACTTCACGTTTAAGCTGATTATATTGAGTTTCTTTTCGGGTAATATCCTGATATTCAGCACGAATCTTAACTAAATCTCGCTCAAGCGCGCTAACAGTTCGCGTTATTCTATTAAGCTCTTTTTCGATACCTGTGATAAGACCTTTGATTTGTTTATTTAAGTTAGCTTTCACCGTTTTTAATTCAGCCTTCGCTGAAATTATTTTAGGGTGCTTCGGTCCGTACACTTCACCTAATTCACTTAATTTTCTCTCTACGATAATAACGTCACGTTTCACGTTTTGTATAACTTGGTGAGATGTGATTTCAGGCATACTACCTAACAATTCTAAGTTATTATTTCCATACTCACTTATTACACGGTTGATACTTTGCAAATTATTTTTTTCATTACGTGCGACAATTAATTGCTGCGATATTTGCTCCAGCTCTTGTGTAGCAAGACCTGCTATACCTTCAATATCAACCAATTTTTGTTGCTCTCGGTATGCTTGCATACGTACTTCAGAATCATCTAATTGGATGCGTAACTGAGACAATCGAGTGTTCAGCCAGGTACTAGCCTGTTGCGTAATACCCATTTTTGCGCGCATTTGACTTTCTATGTAAACTTGTCCGACAGTGTTAGCTACAAGTGCTGCCAATTTAGGATCACTCGATTGAAAGCTTATTCTTACTAGTTGCGTGTTCCTAATTGGAGATACAGAAAGTCGTGACTTAAAATTACCTAATAGACCTAACATCTCTCGCTGTGCCTGATCAGATGGGGAATAAACTATCGTTTCTTTTTTATTTAAAAAAGGGATATAAGCTTTAAGCTGCTTTTTAATGAAAGCTTTTATTTGAGCTGTGACTGAAGGCTTACCGATAAAATCAGGGTGGCTTTTTAAATCCAGTTTAGTAATTACTTCACGCGCAATACTGTCGGACTTCATTACCTCAAACTGTGTTAAATAATATTCTTTTTTGTTTGAATCTAAACCATATATTTCTTCAAAGCTCACTGCTTTAGCCTGCTCAGCCTCTATTAGTAAAGTTGCTGTAGCAATATATTTAGGAGCTAATGTTAATGTCACCATAAGCGTTAACAAAGTAACGAAGGTAGCAAAACCACAAATTCGCCATTTTGCGCGCATAACTATATTAAAGTATGCTCCTAAATCAATAATATCTTCATTGTCTAGTTTTTTATTTTTATGACTCATTAACTACTGCCTTGTAAACTGCTTAAAACAAGCGTTGTTCAATTTTAATGGTATCGCCCGCTGCAATTTGGCTATTTAAGCTACCTTTTTGTTGCTGCTGTTTAGTTTGTTCTTTAAAAATATAGATTTTGTCTATAGACGCACGTTCCGTTAATCCCCCTGCAAGTGCAATAGCCTGATTTACCGTCATAGCAGGTTGATAAGGATAAGCCCCCGGACTTTTGACTTCCCCATGGATATAAAAAGGACGATACTCAACTACTTGAACATAAACATTAGGGTTAACTAAATAATCAGGGCGTAAACCATTAGCAATTACTTGTTCGACTTCTGAGGTATTAAGACCTGAAAGTTTAACCTTACCCAAAAATGGATAGTTTACCTCTCCACTATTACCTAAAAGTGCAGTAACCTCTAAATCTGCCTGACCAAATACTTTAATTTCTACTTTATCGCCTGCACCTAAAACATAACTTAGATCTGATTGAGCAAAACAAACACTACTAATTATTAATAGTGAAAATATAAAAACAAGCCTCATTAATTAGCCTTTAAAGCAAATGTAAAATTAATACCAACAATTATGCGGTCAAACTCGATTGAACTTTGGGTGGAGCTTTTATCAATAAAATCTACAAATGTCGAAATCATTCCAAAGTTATTTGAAACATAATTCCCACCTAAACGTAAACTTTTAGTTTTATCTTTACGTCCAACATCGCCAGTATATTGCTCATCAACATAATCAACACTAGCAAAAGAGCTTAAATAATCACTCCAATAGTGCGTCCAATTAACACCAAGGACACTTTCTTTAATGTAATCACCTTGTACTAAGGGATCTTTAGCTGCCCTACTAGTTATTAACTGAAAGGTAGAATAACTTAATGGTTTCCAGTTAACTGCGGCTTCCCAACTTAGACCACTAAAACTTTCACGCTCAGAGTCATCAAAGTTTTTATTTTGATAACCCAGTTTAAATGAACCAGAAGTAAGTGCTGTAGCTTCCCACTCTATACCAATTAACGCCTTCAAATCATCAGAATCACGAGAAACCCCATCCTCCTCAAGTACGTCATAGCGGTAGTTTTCTTGCTTAACTTCAATAAAAGTACGCGTAGCAGCTTGTGTATTATAATATCCAGTAGCACCAATTAATGACTTATCGTAGTCACGATACTGAGACACTTCTCTAAAGTTTTGGTATTTTTTACTAAAAAAGCCTAAATCAAGGGCTATTTGAGCTTTTGAACTGGATGCACCATACTCGTAACGAACTTCACCATTTTGCAGCTGATATTTTACAAGCTCACTAACAGCATCTCCAAGTCCTTCCGTTAATCCACGACCTCTTGATTCATAAAGCCAATCCACATCAGCACTAAAATCTAAACGGTGCTGGCTTGTAAATTCTTTTTGAATTGCTGTCCCGATATTTACTTGAGTATAATTATCAACTGTGTCTTTATTATGCAGGGCACTACTCGTACGTAGGTCTAATTTATAACTATCAGGCCCATCTTCAATTACAGCTTTTATCTTTGGGGTCACGGTCCATATTAAGCGGGTATCTTCATCATCAGGAGTACTAAAAAAATTACTATTACTACTGATACCTGTTTGCAGAGTCGGTGTAATTTCAGCTCCATCTCGAGTCATAATACTGCCAGGATTGAGGTTAGCAGCAGCCGGGGCGGCTAAAACTAATAAAGTGCTTAGTGAAGTTAAAATCTTAGTATGCATTTGCACTTTTAAATCCTTTAAAAATTGTTATAAAAATAATTTGTACATCAAACCAAAGTGACCAATGTTTAATATAGTGTAAATCAAATTCTACTCGTTTTTCCATCTTGTTCAAAGTATCAGTTTCACCGCGCCAACCATTTATTTGAGCCCATCCTGTTATTCCTGGCTTTGCTTTATGACGTAACATATAGAACTCTACCTTTTTTCGGTACTCTTCATTATGTGCTACTGCATGTGGCCGAGGCCCAACTATAGACATATCACCCTTTAATACATTAATAAACTGAGGCAACTCATCAAGACTTGTTCGACGTAAGAAACCACCTAAAGGAGTAATTCGTGAGTCATTTTTTGTAGCTTGGGTTACTACTGAACTATTTTCAGTAACGCTCATTGAGCGAAATTTCCATACTTTAATTTTACGACCATCAAGGCCATAGCGGTCTTGCTTGAAAATCACCGGACCTTTTGAAGTAAATTTTACTGCAAATGCAATAGCAATAAGAATTGGGGAAATCAACGCTAAAATAATCGAGGAGACAACTATATCCTCAGTGCGCTTAATAAACTCGCGAGCACCGATAAAAGGAGATTCAAAGACGCTCAATGTATCAAGATCACCAACATGTTCAATACGTGCATGTATAAGACTTGATACTAAAAAATCGGGAATTATGTGAACATCAACAGTGGTATCACCAAGTTGCAATAAAATATCTGCTATACGTTTATCTGCTTTCATTGGTAATGCGATATATAGAACACCAATATTACCATTTCGAGCGGCAGTAACTGCATCTTGTATCCTACCAGCTACATCATGTTTGACTGAATTTTCGAATAATCGTTCTGGTTTTCGGTCGTCATAGAAGCCTAAAAATTTAAAACCTAGCTCATCATTTTTATTGATTTCGTTGTATAAATGAACAGCGGACTCAGTCGCACCTACAATAGCAACATTTCGTAAATTAATACCTAACCGTCTTCTATTTCTCTTAAATAGATAGGTGGCAAGACGCCAGCCGTACATGTATGCAACGCTGAGCAAAAACCACAAACCTAAACCAATACGAGAAAGCGAATCAGAAAATTTAAAAACAAAAGATATCAAAAGCAAAAAGGCAAAAGAAATAAACAAAGCGCCCCAAGCACACATGACCATTGTTCTAAATTTACCGGCCCGCCAAGATCTATAAGCAGATAATATTTCAGCACAATATAAAAAGCTTAATGCAACACTAAGAACTGCCACCATATAAATAGGAGTAAGCTCTAAGCTATAAAATAAAGCTGAACATTGAAAAGCTGTAAATAATGCAAAAATATCGAATAATCGGTAAAAGTTCGCATCAGAAGAGCCTGTTGGTTTAAATGTCCTTGAAGATGTCATACTATTAATCCCTATAGTTATCTTACAGTGAAACACGCTCACTTAATATAATGTCAATATTATATTAATGTACGCATTGATTCAATAATCAAAGTAATATATGCATTGTTTTTATTTAAAACATACAAACTAAACTAAAATAAACAAAGATAAACCATTCTAAATTAGCTGTTAAAAAATGAACTCTGGATTAACCTACTTAAATAGCGTTATCAAGAATAGAAATTACTTGTTAATTTTATTTTCACTTTTAGATGTAGAAAATCTAATTAACCTTAACACTCTAACTGGTATTGAAAAGAATATGGGATTAATTAACCTTTGTGAGTACCATACAAAAAGCCAGCACAACAATATAGGAAAGAAGATTAAAAACAAAAAATGAAAGGGATAGCTAAAGCCAATGCTTTCTTCGCTATAAAAGATATAAAATAAAGCAATAAAGAATTGATGCAGGAGAAAAACCTCTAAAGAAAGTTTACCTACACATTTAAAAGCTTTAATTATAACATTCATTTTTGTAAGCAATACTACTACACCAACAAAAAGTAACGTGCTTGGTATGTACCTTAGAGCAAAAAGACTATAGCCCTTTAAAGCTGGATTAAAACTAAATACAACAGCCAAAGTTAATAACATAAAAATCGAAATTAGTAATAATAACTTTGGCGTTTCGAATAAACTCACTAACTTCCTATTAAAAACAAACCCAGCCATAAAAAATGGTATACCTTTATATATCAAATTTGAAACAAGTATAGTATTTATTTCCAAATCAAAATTAAAATATTTCAGATAAAAATGTCCGGCTACCGAAAGGGAACAAGATATTAAGACTTGCTTCCTTACATTCATGTTATTTGTTAATACAGCGATTAAACTTAAAAATAGTAGAGCATAAATAAACCAAAGATTTCCAAATGGTGCAGGGAATGAATATCCATTTTTAAAGGATGGGTATTCACTCCAGGGATATAAATGTATACCGAAATTCTCTACCGAAAACGAAATCACAGTCCATAATACAATTATCCAAAGCATGAAAGGTAGTCGCTTTTTTAAAAACCAAGTACTTTTGCTACCCCTCTTAGAGGCTACGACTAACCCTGCTGCTAAAAAAAAAGCGGGCATTCTTGCATGCCCTAGAAGATAGTTTACTTTATCCACAATTATAAACAGAATATGAGTTGACGTCCCATCAACAGCTATAGCTGCCAAAAGGGCATGATGGATTGCAACTAATAAAACAGTAATACCTTTTAAAGTATCAATCCAAATGATTCTGCTATGTAATTTAGCTTCCATGTTAAACACCTATAGTGAGGTTAAATTCCCTTTAAAAATCTCCAAACAAGTAAAAGGACTATCTAATTAGCTTGCCTTTCAAAACTACGTTTTATGCTTGAATAAAAACAGAAAAAACCTAAAAGGTACTAAGAGCGCAGTCACAGGACTTAATTTTGACACCTTAATTAATAAACTTGTATCAAGACCTTTACCTGTAAGAAAGTGTTTGATTGTTAAATATGAATAACTTTGCTTTCTCTTTAACAATTCAGCCGAAATTAAATGTTTATCATCAGTAGAAAGATTGAATGATTTAAGTATTTTTTTGTAAAGTAGCAACTCATAACCTAAAAGCCTTGAAGCTGCTAATTTACTCCAATCAAAAGAGTCATAATATATATTAACCCCCTTGCCACAGTGCAAGCCTTTATTAAGAGAGAATGTTACTTTGCTAGATTTATTAACAATTTCCAACCATAGGAAGTAATCTTCACCTGCACTAACTAGCTCCTCATCAAAGCGAATTTTTTTATTGTTTTGAAAATTATAAACAACGCTAGACGTTTGGCTTAAATAATCATTCAGAAACAAACTAAAACATCTATCTCCACTTAGACTTACTAAATTTTCGTTTGAATCTATTTTATATTTTTTTACTATTTGCTCCCAGTTATCAATCAAGCCAAGGCTCTCAAACCAAGAGCGCTCAGAATCAAATCGACTGTGATCACAAAAGTAAAAATCTGCATTGTTAACATTCATAGCAGTAATTGCACTTTGGATATGATGTTTCATCCAAAGATCATCAGAGTCCAAAAAAGCTACTAACTGAATATCTTGTCCTTCTAAGAAATCTAAAGCACGATTTCTGGCTGAAGCGGGACCGGCATTTTTCTGTTCAATCAGCTCAACCTTACAATTATCAGGAATAGTGAGATTTGTTAATTCACTACATGCTGAAACAGGTGATTCATCATCTACGATTACAATAATAAAGTTTATTTCTTTCATTGTTTGATCAAATATAGAATTAAGGGAGTTCGATAAAAGCCCCTTTTCTTTTTGATAAAACGGTATTACAACCCCGACGGCTTTGTCCATGATACTCTAGATCCTTGATTAACAAATACTTTCACTAAAACCACTATGATTAAATTTTTAAATTACAGTACTCTGACAGCTTATTTAGTGCCATATCCGCTTTAAGCTTAAAAATTTTACTATCACTTAATTGGCCACTATCCTGAGCAAGTTGCAGAAGTTTTTCTCCTGCCGCATCAACATAATATTTATCTGTAAAGCTAAGTAACTTCGCAACTTTTTGGCTTTTAGAACCTAGCCCTTTTTTTCCGGTGATATGAGACCAAGTATCTTTAACAGTTGAGCTCGGCATTTTTTTGAAACGAAGGTTGATATTTAATGACTCTGACCAGTCATACCACTTATTTCTGTGAACTGTTAATATCGGCTCCAAAGCTACCCACGGTACACGTAAAGTATCGGCCAATATAGCGCCATGCATAGCTTCAGTAATCAACAATTCTGATTTACTTAACTCTGCTAAAGAGCTAATTACATCGGGATTTGTCGGGTCTATATAGTTAATCCCTGCATTTTGACACACTTTTTCCCAATTCCCCCGGGGTATACTTTCATAGTGAGGCATAAAGCTAATTTTATGACTTTTGCTATATTTAGGTAAACTCATAAAATGAGTCAAGATAGCTGCATCAGTAATTGCAAGGCTAGGATCAAGATTTAAATCAGCTGCTGTTCTAGGCCCTCTTACAAAAGCAACCTCCCAACTCCCATCATGTATATCAGGTTTTGGAGTGTAGCCACCGTAACCTGAACCCATAACTATTTTTTTTGGCTCCTTAGGAAAGTGATCCCATAATATAGAACCAATACCTAAAAATAGCTTTGAGTCGTCTTCATCAAAAAAGCCAGGGGAGACTAACGAATCCCACATATATTTATTTAGCTCATCACCGAAGTTAGGCGCATGGCCAGAAAAATAGGTTAATTTCACTTTAAATTTCCTTATAATTTTGTTTATGTGCTAATTTTAAAATAATTTTGTTTTTTGGAAAAATACTTAAGGCACTTGAGGTCAATTTCCCTCCATCAAAGAGGTACATTAATATGAAATAGATAATTATAAAAAATAGCCCAGCAAGGACTATGTTTAAAATTATTAGCTCGAAATAAAAGATGTTACCTAAGCTTAGTGTTAGCAATATACTTATGACTGCACAGATCACAGGTGATATAAAACTTGAAAGGTAATCACTAATAGTAATATTTAATAATTTACATGAACGCATCATAGAGGCAGTGAAATAGGTTAGCTTTGCAAGTATGAGGGCAGCTAAAAAACTTTTAACTCCCCAATATACGCACAACGTTGTTATTGGCACTATAATAATTGATAACTTTAATTGTAAATGAAACCACCATTTCGCATTATTAGTTAGAAGAATAATATTTTTTTGTGGAATGCCTAATATTACTATCATATATGCAATACAAAAAGCTTGAAATATTAGAACTGACTCAAGCCACTTTTCTGTAAATAAAATAATGAATATATCTGATGAGTACGCGAATAAAAAAATAAAAATTGGGTATAGTAGAACAACTGAAAAGTATACAGCGTTCAAAAAACCCGCTTTAAGATTGCCATTTTCTGCCTGAGTTTTAGCTAATATAGGAAAGCTGACCTCAGATACTGTACCAATAAAGACCTCATTAATTATAGTAGATAACCTTTTAGCGACACTATAAAAACCTAACTGCCTATTCCCTAAAACACTGCCTATAATTAGTGATTCATAATTACTTAGTGCAAAAGTAAGGCCATTAGTTAAGCTTGTATATATTGAAAATGAGTTTAGCTTTACAATGTGTTCTAATTTAAAAATAAAGGAAACTCTATCTCTTGTGGGTATGTATACAACTAAAAAATTGAAAATAGAAAGTATTACCTGAGACCAGATTAGCGCCCATATACCATAATCCAATGTGAGTAGTAATATTATTATAAAAGCAGAGATAATACCTGAAAAAAAAGTCCTCAAAGCTAAATTTGCATACCTTTGTTCCTTTAAAAGCAGTATATTCAAAGTAGAGTACAATCCATCAAAAATTAATTTAGAACAAAATATCGCCAATGCATAATTAAATATTTCAGTTTGAAAATCGAAAGGTGATATCAAGCAAAATACTAGTATTAAAAATACGAGTAGAATTGAAACAAAAAAATTAAGCCAAAAAATACTACTAATCGTGGGGGTGTCGCTAATTTGATATTTTATTATAGCTTCTCGCCAACCTACGGGCATTAAGCTACTAGATATGTAAATTATTGACAAAGCGAATGCTATTAAACCAAAATCTTCTGGTGCTAAAATTCTGGCCGAGTACGTAAATACAGCAAAGTTAATTATTGGTGGGAAAAATTTACTTATAAAAAGCCATACTATCCCCTTAGATTTACTATCACTCACTTGTTTAATCTTCTTCTAACGACGCGAATAAAAAATTGTGCCTTTAAATTTTTTAAAATAAAAATAAAAGCAGAAAGAGAATTTGTAATAGATTTTATAGTTGTTTTATAATTTTTATTTTTTATAGAAGAGTAAAAACATATCCATTGGACTTTAATATTAATGCTTTGTGCGTGTCTAAGTAATAACTTTCTTTCATCAGAAGTTAAACTTTCTATCTTAGCTAGCTCATAGTCGCAATCTCTCAATTTAATCAGATCTTTTTTACTATGATTACCCGATAGTGAGTTTTGACGAACAACAGCTACATACCCAGAAGCCTCAATTAATTTTAATTTAGCTCCAAATATTAGGCACCTACAATAGAGTTCATAATCTTCACCCAATCGCATATTTTCTTGATAAGTTAAGTTATTCTCTAATAAAAAGCGACGTTTAATTATTGGTTTAATAAATCCAAGTTCTTTTCTAAACTCACCTTTTTTAGTAATGTTCGACTCAATAAAATCTGATAAGGATATTAGCGTTGGAAATTTTTGTCTTTTTCCAAGCATTGCTGTTTTTCTGCTAGTTGGATCATTTTCATTTATACGAAATTTGTCATCTGCAATAAGCTCTATGCTTTCACTATGTGCTAATAACTTCTTAAAGCGACCTCTTTCAATATAGTCATCTGAATCAAGTACTGTTACCCATTTAGCTGTACACTTTGTGAGAGCAATATTTCTAGCTTTCGCTGGCCCACTGTTTATATCAGTAGAAAATACAGAGACTTTTGTGAATTGCTTTTGTAAGCCTGCCAACATTTGCATAGTACCATCGCAAGAGCAATCATCTACTACAATCACTTGACTAACAAACTCGTCATCTACTACAGACTCAACTGCTCTTACGATTGTTTTTTCTGCATTATAAGCAGCTATAATAACTGCTATAGTATTGTTATTGAACAAAATATATCCCTATCATTAGTCGTAACAAAGTTACGTTTCTCAACGTGTAGTCACCTAGTCGAATCAGCTTTTTTCCAAGTCACAGTTTTCTTACCTGAAATGGACTGTAGAATACCAATACCAGCAGCAATATTAGCCATAGTAAAATATTCAGCTATTACCGCTAATTTTGAAACAACAGGTATTTTTGGGAATTTATTTAACCACGATAAAATAGCCATTACATAAAAAATAACATGTAATATCAGAATTGAAGTGAAAAAATAGCCGCTTTCAAAAATAGCTAGATAAAAATTAGACACTAAAGCAGATATCATAAAAAATAGACTATACCAGCGTAATACTTTATGTGAGTAGAGTTTCCATAAATTAAACAGAGACAGCTTATTTAAACATTCAGCCCGCAAATGTTTAAAACTATTATATGAGCGGTTACTGATCCTGACTTTTCTAGGAAACTCTTCGGCAGTGGTCTCTGCACCTTTTTCATAGGCTGTAATTGAATCATCAAATTTCAGTTTATAGCCTTGATTTACCACCCCCATTGAAGAACAAAAATCATCCAGAACATGTACTGGTAATTCTCTTAACAAAGATTTTCTTATTGAAAAAATAGACCCATCGGCACCCATCATCGAACCTGACAACGACTCCGACTTTTTAATCATTTCTTCATATTTCCAATACAACCCATTACTTTGCGCTGCCCCCTCAACATCATCATTGGTATAAATTAACTGCCCTGCTACACCACCAACGTCTTTATCTTCATAACATTTTGCAATTTGTAATAAAGCATCACTTTTTAAGTAAACATTAGCGTCAGAAAAAACCAATATATCGCATTCAATACCAACTAAAGCCTTATTAATTGCATTAGTTTTGCCTAGACCATCACTCACTTCAAATAGCTCAACTCTACCAGGGTGTTTATCTATATATTGTTTAGTTATTTCTACTGTTTTATCTGAAGAAGTATCAGATATTACAAGAATTTTATAATTACTTGTGTCGTAATCTAAGGCGAGGTGATTTTCAATTTTTTTACTTATAACAGCTTCTTCGTTATGTGCTGGTACTACAATAACGATAGTTCTATCTGTATTTGAAAAATTAGCATTAACATTATCTTTTTTAATTAAACCGCAAATGTAAATACTTAAAGGAAACAAAAAATATATATAGACCAAAAAAAATATTGAAATAAAAAATATTGTCATCACTAATCACCATCCATTGCTATGCCTTATCTAAGGACTTTAAAAATATTAGATTTTTACCAGTATTATAGTTACTGATAAACCCTTACATAATCTATTAAAAACTGCTGTGGGAATATGGCGTCATCAATTCCATGCTTGCCTCCCCAAGAACCACCAATAGCTAGATTAATAATTAAATACATTGGCTCATCAAAAGGCCAATAATCTGCACTGTCGCCTTCTTTTTCATAGCTAAAAACTAACTTATCGTCCATGTAGAACTTAATTATATTGGGATGCTTTTCAACAGCATATGTGTGGTAATCTGTTAATAAATTATCTAATTTAAATTCTTTATTTATACCTTTTTTATTTTGATGATTTCTCTTTGTTGTATGCAAAGCTACATGCACTTTATTTTTTTTATAGCCAACATACTCCATTAGATCAATCTCTCCTTTAGCAGGCCACCCTTTCCCGCCTTTATCTGCACCGAGCAGCCAAATAGCGGGCCAAACACCTACGCCTTTAGGCAATTTAGCACGCACTTCAATTCTAGCATGTGTCCATGAGTTTAAGTTGCGTGTCGTTAGGCTCGCAGAAGTATAAGATTGCTTCTTTGCTTCAAATAACTCTTTCCATAAACCTGAATCATTTCCAGCATCTTTTCTAGCCTCTATTATAAGGTTTCCATTTTTTACTCTAGAATTTTCTAGATTAGATACATTATAAAATTGCTTTTCTCCGTTACGAACATACCCTTTTTCGTATCCCCATTTACTATTATCTGGAAGGCCTTCGTAATTAAATTCATCACTCCAAATTAGTTTTTTAAACTCTTGTGCATATAATGAATGTGAAAATATAAAAAAGAATAAAGCGAAAAAAAATTTTCCCTTCATGCGTAGCTCCTTACTTTACCGCCAGATAAAATTCCATAAAAAAAACCAAAACCATGAGACAAATCACATAAGCTGTCTAAATGTGTACGTTTAGGACTAATCAAGAATGGTAAAAATGACAGTAAGCCCTTAACTATATATGCAGTACCTTTAAAGGCGCATGTACTCAGTACCTTAAAAAAAGACTTATTGCAGCTTTCAATTTTAAAGCCTGTGGCTCCCATCCTAAAACAACGTCGTAATGCCCACTTAGTAGTTAAGCGTTCATGTACTATGTGCTCTTGAACTATCGCACTTTGCACCCAGCTAATTTTACCACCGGATGCTGTAAGTCTTAAGAAAAGCTCTTTATCTTCACCACCGTGGATTAGTGACTCATTAAATTTAAGATTAAATTTTTGCATTGTGTTGACGTCAATTAAAATATTATTAGTTGCCGCCCATTTAACAACTACACCTTCATTTACTTTACGCTCATGATATAAACTTGCTAAATTGAAATATTTAGCTGTATTAGCTGGAAAGATAGCTTTTTGAGGTCCCGCGACAACGTCAAAACCATTCATTTTAGAGCAAAGTGATTGAAGCCAGTTTTGCTGCGCGAAAGCATCGTCATCAATAAAAGCTAGATAATCGTAGCTTTTTTTTGTAGCAAACGTTAGAGCATTATTCCGTGCATACGGTATACCTTTTTTTGTTTCGAGAGCATGAATGATCTTTACTTCACTTTCATTTGAAAACTTACTTAAACTATCATCAACTAGCTGATTATGTTTTAGATTATTTTCAACAACCAATATACTCAATTCGATATTATTATTGATCTTTTGCTCAATAATACTCAATAAGCATTGCTCAAAGGTCGTACTTCTACTTCCTGTTGTTAACACGGCAACTAGTACTTTCAAAGAAATCTCCATATTAATTTAATAGTCTTTTTCTAATTGGGAGCCATAACAAACTGCACGCTCTTGGGTTCGCTATTACTATACAGAGTGACTTTAAGACTTTTTTATTTTTAATTGACTCAACAAGTGAAATATAGCTTTTAGTTTTAGATAAGTTTCTACTTCTGAGTTTAAAAGCTTTATATTCCAAAGGTTGAAAGGGGTACATGTCTGCAAACTTTTTATCTCCCCATTGAAACTTATCGATATGCTCTTGATTAAGCTTCCCCGAAATAGAGTCCCCTCTGATGTTATATACATAACCACAAACTTCTACCACCTTAGCTTTCGCTTTCGCTGCTAAACAAGATGCTAAGAAATAGTAGTCTTCACCAATGCGAACCTCAGGCCAATACCGCACCTTATTAGTTATTAAAAAAGACTTTAAAAAAATAGGTTTTACATAACCGGTCGTTTTTTTACCCATAAAATCTGAATTGCCAGCAATAAACTCAGCAAGTGATAAATTGCCCTTTTTGAGTTCATTATTAGTATAAAATGGCTTAAGCTCGTTAGGATCCCCTAAACACATGTAAAAATCATCGATTAAAATATCAGCGGTTCCATCATCTGAATTAATCATTGTATTTAATCTGTTAGGTAAAAAGTAATCATCCGAATCTAAAACAGCTATCCACTTCCCTTTTGCAGCTGAAAACCCAATATTTCGAGCAGCTCCTGGACCACCATTTTTACTAGAACGAATTAACCTGACACGTTCATCTTTATAGTTTTCAACTACTCTACAAGTGTTATCATTTGAAAAGTCATCTACCACTATTACCTCAAGGTTTATATCTTGCTGCAAAGCCGAGTCTATCGCCTTACTGATAAACTTCTCAGAATTCCATGCTGCGATAATAACTGACACTTCTAATTCAACTTTCATTTGATTCCTTGTTGATATAATCGATTGGACTCTCGAGCATTTTAAAGTCCTTAGTACTGAGTTATCTCGTTTTTACCTAAAAGCTTTGCAAGTACTCCAAAGTGTAGAGTACCTCTTAGTAACCACTTATATTTTTTATCACTACCCAATATTGATATAAGGCACATAAACAAGCAGAACGTAAACTTACAAATTGCTAAAGCACTATATTTTATTTTATTTTTAAAACTAAACTTATGTTTGAGTACCCGGGCACCACATGTTTGTCCAAATCTAAATTTTCGTTTTAATAACCACATTAAATTTGCTCTTTCTAACGCTACAACTTCTGTTACTAATGCATCCGACGCAAAAGTGATATTGCCACCATTAGAATAAACAGATGAAAAATAACTACTATCCTCCCCCCCCGATTTACCTAAAGAAAGATCAAAACGCAGCTCAACACATGCTGGATGCTTTAAATGAATTAGAGCGTTTGCCGTTGATGTAGTTTGTATTACACCTTTTACATATACAGGATGTTGGGAATGAAAATCACATTTTTTCATCCAAGTTGGTGCATTTTCTTGATAAATCGCTTTAACTGGTCCGCAAACAACAGCAGCTTTTTCTAATTGTGCTTTTTTGTATAAATTTGAAAGCCAATAAACTGAAGCAACTTCATCATCATCAATAGATGCCATCCAATCACAATCCACATTATCTAAGCATGCATTCCTTGCAATTGAGATATTTTGAGAAGGTGCATGTATATATCTTAAATTCAAACCAAATTCTTCAGCCCAAGCTTCAATTGTATCTTTTGCTCTATTTGTTTTATCGTTATCAGCAACTAATACCTTTAGCGTTATATTCTCTGATAAAGACTGTTTTGCTAGAGACTCTAATGTATCTCTGAGGCTACTTCGTTGGTATGTACATATCGCAACACAAATTTCCATGTATCAACCTTCTCTAATTAAACTTTCCATTTGTAGCAGATGACCATTTACTTAATGCAACCTCAACTCCGCCATCAAACTTTTTACCTTTTGATACTAACCAGCCAGGGTAAACATCTGTAGATTTCACTAATTTCATTACTCTATCTGGATGGATCCCAATATTAAACGCATTAAACAAACGCAAAGTTTTTGCCACTCCAAGAACAAAAGCTTTTGGTAACATGACTGTTTTCACATTTTCAAAATGATTAGACTGAAAAGTTATTATGATATCTTCTAGAGTGTAGCCATGGTGGTATGCACCATTAAACGTAATCAGTGTTTGGTTTTGTTCTTCAGCAAAATTAATAGCCTCAAGCAAATCATCTACGTATATACAAGCTTTAATGGTGTTCTTTCTTCCAGGATAAATAAATATGCCTTTGCTAAGTAATGTTGCCAACCTAGTAAAGTTACCACCTTCGCCAGGCCCAAATACAACTGCCGGTCTTACTATTACTAAATGTTTTTTTGTTAAATCTTTATTAAGCCATTCTTTATGGACTTTCTCTGCAATCATCTTAGAATAGCCATAAGAGGACTCTGGTTGTAATACGGTTTCTTCAGTTTTTTGCTCTTCGCTGGGCCCATAGACTGAAATTGAACTAGTAAAAACTATATGATCAATACCTGCTCTTTCTGCGTATTTACATACTTCAATTGCACCACATACATTTGTTTCATAGTATTCATAGTGTTCATGTCCTGGAGTAGTATGGATAGCTGCAAAATTATAAATTTTTTCAACACCATCAAACTTCTCTAAAGAAGATAGATCCCTTACATCTGCTAAGATGTAATTTACACTTGCTCGTTTAACCTTAGGCTTTTTAACATCCACAGAAATAATTTTTTTACATCCTTGAGCTATAAGCTTGTCAATAAGGTGAGAACCTATAAAACCTGAGCCGCCAAAAATAACTACACCTTTAAGTACTTCATCACTCATAACTTTCATCTTCCTTTAAATAAACCCAGGATATACACATAAAAAAGTGGATAATCGTAAACTGTTCAAACCAAACAGCTTCTAAAAATGTTTGTAAAAACATGTAACTCAAAATCAATATTGCAAAGAAATGAGAACTACCTAAATGAATATGTTCTAAATCGAATATTCTACTTATAAATATTACGATTAAATATAAATATAGAAACAAACCTAATAAACCTAGCTCAACAGCCACATCTACGTACATGTTATGAAAATTAAACCCAGCCCCTGACGGAACGTGGTGCAAGGCCCAAATATCCTCAGCTATATTATTCCCGACGTAAAATAGACTTTGGAAGCCTACACCCAAAATAGGGCTCTCTTTTATTAGCGATACACCTCTCTCCCATAAATGGGTGCGACCAGTTAATGTAGGGTCTTTACCTACGCTATACATTAACTCATTAAAGCTTCCGTTTATGAGTGAATAAACTAATAAGAACATGCAAAATATAAATACAAAAGTTATAAGCCAATTAAGCTTTCCCCTAGTAAATTTATCTAAAGATAAGTTCTGATAAAAAATAATAAGTAAACTTATAAATACACTGCCTATGACAAAAATAATCGCGCCTAATGACTTTGCTTTAACTAGCACTAAAGTTGACGTAAGTAATAATACAGCCCCTAATAATCGACTTAAAATATCAATTTTATTATTCATTGTTAACGTTAGTGCTAGTGCAATACACATCGATGTATTTGCAGCAAGGTAATTTTTACTGCCAAAAATACCAATTAAACTTATTTCGCCTGTCATCCCATTTAAAGCTGTTCTAGATGAAAACAAGCTCATAACCATGGCCAGGAACATAATAAAAGCCGACGCCCTTAAAAATAAATTAAGCGGTAAGCGACTGGCGATAACAACAGCAAATATAGTTGTTAACAAAAGCTGAATATTTGATCTTAATGCTGTAGCCGGAATATCAGACCAAACCACCGAAACTAAACATAATCCCGGTACTAAAAACAATTCCCGGTTAGCTCTGCATACATTTAATGTATAGGTAATTCCAGATGCAGCATAAACTGTACCAGCTATCAAAAATGTTAAAGCAGCGAGGGCTCCAAACATCGTATTAAACAGTAATGAACCAACAGCTAATGATGCCCAAATTGAAGCGTATAAATAATCTTTTTTTATAAGCATTATAACCTTAGCTACAGCCATACCATTTAAAAATTAACATTATTAAACAGTGAATTAGATTAGTTTTCTTACTTGTTCTGTAAATTCTTTGCCAAGGTGACTTGATTGCATAGCATATTCAACATTTGCAAGCATATAGCCAAGCTTAGAGCCGCAATCATGTGATTTACCTTTTAAATGATATGCCTCTAACGTTTCTAGATGACGAAGCTGCAGTAATGCATCAGTTAACTGAATCTCTCCACCAGCTCCGGGTGGGGTGTATTCTAATAAATCCCAAATTGCAGTTGAAACAACATAGCGCCCTGTAATAGCTAAATTACTTGGTGCTTCATCATTATTTGGTTTTTCAACCATATTTTTAATAGCAGCACTTTCGCCCGCTTTAATTTTTTTACCTGCAAGGTCTACAACACCATATTGATGAACTTGTTCATGCGGTACAGGTTCGACCATTACTTGGTTGTGACCTGTTTTATCAAAGCGATCAATCATTTGACTTAAGTTGTCTTTTTTAGCGTCTGATTGGTATTTGTCGATAATTACATCTGGTAGCATAACAGCAAATGGATTTTCGCCAACTATAGGGCGAGCAGCTAATACAGCATGTCCAAGCCCTAAGGGAGCTGACTGCCTTACAGAAATTACAGTTACATCTTTTGGTACTATAGAACGCACTTCTTCTAAAAGACTTCGTTTTACTCGAGCTTCAAGCGTAGCCTCTAACTCAAAGCTAGTATCAAAATGGTTTTCAATCGAATTTTTAGATGCATGTGTAACAAGTACAATTTCTTTTATTCCTGCAGCAACAGCTTCATTTACTACATATTGAATAAGAGGTTTGTCTACTAGAGGGAGCATTTCTTTAGGGATGGCTTTTGTCGCGGGCAGCATGCGTGTTCCAAGGCCTGCGACTGGCAATACTGCTTTTAATACTTTCACTTTAATTCCTTTTATTTTGCTTTATGAAAGCACAAAAAAGGAATTAAAAAATCTAAAATCCTTCTTTATGTACTTCACTTACCATGTGAATTTTTATTATACACACCACAACAATCTACTCAATAAAAAAAAGCATCCTTTTTGATGTTTTTATGTTAATTTTTTGTTGCACCACATTGGATTTTTTATGCACTGTATTAGTGCGATAAAGCTTATACTTTAAAAGTTTATTTTACTGTACTAAAAACACTCATAATATCCGTAAAAATAACTTAAGAAGGATACACGGTAAAATTTTTTAATCTGTAACTTTAAAGAAACAGCTCTTACAGTTACAAGGGATGCTCTTTAGAACAAACTACTGCTCTTCTAAATCAAACTCAGTTAAATGGCCGTCGCCGTGGATTAGTTGGTAGCGGGCTAAATTTCCTTGCTCTAATGTAATTAAGCTAATGGCGGAGTCGCTTACTAAATACTTTTGCCCTTCGCCTTTAGTTTGGTGTTTATCTACTTCCATGTGCCAGCGTTTCGTAAAAAAGTTAAGCGGGCTTTTGGGGCTGTATAATATTGAATCGAGCTTATCAAGTACGTTAATTAGCTTACGCGGGAATTCGTTTTTGATACCGCTAGCGGTGAGTTGCCATATTCTGTTGGGATGGTCACCAAAACGCTTTTGCACTGAAAAGCAAAATGAATAATGCACATCGCCCGATAAAATAAGAGTTTCATTTGGGGTATCGGTTCGTCTAAAGGTATCGAGTAGTTTTTTAGCTGAGCCCTCGTGAGCCATCCAGTTTTCTACATCAACCATAAGCGGTTGGCCGCACATATTAAACGCGGCTTGTATTGCTTCTATTGATTTAACACCAAAAACAGGGGCTGGTGATACGATAATCACTTTATCATGGCTTAGTAAGCTCTCTTCAAGCTCTGTGAGTCTTTCCCAGTCGAGCAACCCTGAAGGCTCATTAAAGTTACTCTCATTACGCCATCGGTGTGTGCGGGTATCTAGCACAACAACTTTAGGTATTGTTGTTAACTCGTAATGCCAAGAATTAAAATTGTTTAAAGGTTTATCAAACGCTTGTAGCTGCCAAACATTATTAGCGGATTTACTTTGCTTAAAAGGCGTTAATAGCTCACCTGTTTTTATTAGTGCGTCATTCCCCATTCCTTGAAATAGCCAATAGCTAATTAAGCCATTATTAATAATTCGCTTACTCCACGGGTTTTGATTTATAGCTTGCTCCCACCCTGCGGTGAGGTTCCAATCGTCGGTTACATCATGATCGTCAAATATCATTAAAGTAGATACATTAGCAAATAAACGCTCTACTTCGTTTAGACCTTTCGCATAGTCAATCAGCGCTGTTTTTTCGGCATTAAAAATGGTCTGATTTTTTGAACTTTCACCTAAGTAACTTGCTTCTTTAATATTTACACATTGCCAAGCTAATGCACTAAAATTTAGTAAATATAGAGCAATGTACTCTTCAAAGTGAATTAGGTGGTTGTAGGCTTTTACACTAGAGAAATGCGGCTCGTCTTTTTTAAGCCAATAGCCAACACCTAGTTTAGGACGCTTTTGCCAAGGTGTTTTTGGTAAATATAAATGGCGATTATAAAGCTGATCGTTAATATCATCTGGCAGATCAAGCGCTAAGGTTTGCTCTTTATAAATACCCAAAACGTCAATTAACTGGTGAATAACTAATAACATAGGGCCCGCTACGTCATCAGCATACACCTGATCACCGCTTAATAATAAAAGTTGAGCGCCTTGGTTATTATTACCTCGCTGTGTATTTTGCAAATGACTTGCAGACACCAAACTATCTTTTGCTGGGTGGTGCGCATTACGGCACGAGCCATGTAGTATATTTGTAAGTTTATTAGGTATTACAAACGCAGGCGCAGATTGGCTTGAATAACACCAAGGGGATAAATCAACTAAGCTGCCATCTATAATAAGTTCATAGCTTAATAAGCTATCAAGCGGGAATATAGTACTTACCGGTTTTATAATTACAAAGTGTAAATATAAGTGCTGACCTAAGGCTACCGTTTGTTGATCGCTATAGCTTTCGAGTTCGAGGAGGTTTATTTGGCAGCTAGCGGGTTTAGAGGTGGCAAACTGAATACACACACCCGTTTGCTCTGCACGGCGCACCATTGGCCCCATTAGTAAAATAGGAAGTAGCGCCGTATCAGTAATCATGTAGTTAGCCTTTAGCTGCTAATTTAAATAAAGAATAGAAGTTATCGGTAGTTGCTTTAGCAAGCTCGTTAAAGTTAATGCCTTTAAGCTCGCTAATGTAATAGGCTACATCTTCAACATAGGCTGGCTGATTTGTTTTGCCTCGGTACGGGACTGGCGCTAAATACGGCGAATCGGTTTCGATAAGTAATCTATCAAGTGGGATTTGTTTTACTACTTCTTTCAGTTCAACTGCATTTTTAAAAGTAACAATACCCGATATTGAAATATAAAAGCCCATATCAATTGCTTTTTTTGCCATATCCCAATCTTCTGTAAAGCAATGCAGTACGCCACCGCAATTTTCTGCTTTATGTTCTCGCATTAAATTAATTGTATCTTCTCGCGCATCGCGAGTATGGATTATTAAAGGCTTTTGTAATTCGTTTGCTACTTCTATGTGGCCAACAAAACTTGCTTGTTGAACTGCATGCGTATCTTTTGAGTAGTAATAATCAAGCCCCGTTTCGCCAATAGCGACTACTTTTTGGTGCGAAGCTAAATCGATTAATTGCTGTTTGTTAAGCGCGTCTTTTTGATCAAGCGGGTGTACACCACATGAAGCTGAAACATCATCGTAGTGTTTTATTTTATCAAGCATGCTTGGGAATTGGTCAAGCGTTACACTCACGCATAAGAAGTGTTCAACTTGCTTTGCACGTGCTTTATCAAGTACTTGGTCAAGGTTTAAATCTAGTTTATCAAAATCAAGACGATCTAAATGGCAATGAGAATCTACAATCACTATATGGCCTGTATTGTTTTATGGTTTTAAGTTACTAATTAAAGAGCACTAATAGCTCAATAAAGTTGAAATGGCATAAACTTATATATGCTTAAAACTACATGGTATACGTAGGATTACCGGAGTTTAACATAGTCCCTAATAGCTTTTCGATTTTAGCATTTAAGTTTGTTTTATCATCTAAGAAACTAATGCCTATGCCTGGTGGATTAGAGCTCTGTGCACCTTGCGGGGTGATCCACGCGACCTTACCCGTTACTACATCGTCCTCTAGGGCATCGGGTAAAGTGACGCGAAGCGCCAAAGAATGCCCTACTTCGTAACGCATGTTAGTACGTACAAATAGGCCGCCTTTTTTTAAATAAGGCATGTAACAACTATACAACTCATCTAAATCATCTATATCTACTAAAAGCTCTTGCATAATAAATCCTATTGATTGCGTAACGTGTATGCTAATCGCGATACAGCAAGCGGTAAATTAAGGCCCAGTACTTGAATATTATTTTGTAAAAATTCAGCTAATGCATGCTGTGCATTTTGGTAAGAGTCAAAGCTCATACCCTGTAAAAGCTGCTGCTTTAATTGCTCACTTAAAAACAACGTAAATATACGTACTAGCTCTGGCTGCTTATTTATTATATCGACTAACGCATTGAAATTATGGCTTTGTTTAAAGTCAGTTGCAAACTTATAAAGTGTATCAATATTATTTAGTTGTTCTTGCTCTTGCCACTTTTTTATTTGCAGTGGTTGGTTATAAAAAAGAGTGAGCCAACTAAAATGTTGGATTTCTAACGTTTGTAGCCATTGCTCTGCAAGTGCGGTATTTGTTACTTTTACCTCACTTTTAGCGCAGCGGCTTAAAATAGTGGCTGGAAGCTGTGCAGGCTGACTTGTTGTTAAGATTAAAAAGCGGCTATTGGTTGGTTCTTCAAGCGTTTTTAATAATGCATTAGCCGCAGCAACGGTCATTTTTTCACAGTTTTCTATAATGGCGACTTTGTTACCATTTTGCGCAGCTGAATGATTCATAAAATCACTAATACCACGTATATCATCTACGCCAATACTTTGCCCATCAACTTGCGTTAACCGCTTATCAGGGTGATTACCCGCAAGCGTTAGTGAGCAGCTTTTACAGTGCCCGCAAGGCTTGAGCAAACCATTATCAGACGTTATTTCCTCATTAATATTTTGACATAAAAGTGCATTGGCAAGCTCATCACTAAGTGCGAATTTACCCACGCCTACAGGCCCACAAAATAATTGCGCATGATGAAATCGATTTGCACGAAAGCTTTGTACTAAGCGAACTTGAGTATCATGTAGCCATGGCAATGCCATATTATTTTAAGCCTTCAAAAAACGTGTGTAGTACGTTAGTTATATCGCGATGTACTTTATCAATACTTTGGTTTGCATCGACTGTTTTTATTGTATTATCGTCATTTGCAAGCTCAACATAACGCATACGCGTACGCTGAAAAAATTCAATGGCTTCTTGCTCTATTCTATCAAGCTCGCCACGGCCTTTTGCTCGCTCAAGGCCAATAACTGGGTCTATATCAAGATAAATAGTTAAATCGGGTTTTAACCCTTTTAATACCATAGACGAAAGTGAGGCCAATGTATTAGAGCTAATACCACGCCCTCCACCTTGATATGCCTGAGACGATAAATCGTGGCGATCTGCAAGTACCCATTGTCCTTTATCAAGCGCTGGATTAATTACGTTATGCATTAACTGAGAGCGCGCCGCGTACATAATAAGTAGCTCGGTTTCAAAAGCTATTTCTTCTTCGTGTTCAGCTTTTACAAGCGTTCGTAATGATTCAGCTAAAAGCGTACCACCTGGTTCGCGGACATTGATAAAGTCTATTTTTTGCTTGTTTAAAAAGTCTTGGCATAGCGAAATCGCTGTGGATTTACCTGCGCCTTCAAGGCCTTCTATTACTATAAATTTTGGTTTCATAAAAAAGTTAGTTCTTTTTATTTAAAATATAAGTGTTAACTGCCACATTGTGCTGCTTTAATGTGGTTGAAAATTGATGACTACCATCGCCTTTTGAAACAAAGTATACATAGTTACTTTGCGGCGGGTTAACGGCGGCTAAAATAGCAGCTTTAGATGGCATTGCTATGGGTGTTGGTGGCAAGCCATTAATACGATATGTGTTGTATGGTGTGTAATCGCGTAAATCTTTACTTTTAATATCACCATCAAAATCTGCGCCTATTCCGTATATGACGGTAGGATCGGTTTGCAACCGCATATTCGTATTTAATCTATTTACAAAAGCTGAGGCTATTAACGGGCGCTCGCTGGCAAGGCCGGTTTCTTTTTCTATTATTGAAGCCATTATCAACGCTTTATAAGCTGTATCATAAGGTAAATCGTCACTGCGCTCGTGCCATGCATCTTCCAGCACTTGCTGCATTTTAACCGCTGCACGTTTTAATACACTGCTTGCTGTGTCGTTATTATGATAGTGATAGGTATCTGGGAATAACCAGCCTTCTAAGTACATATCGCTGTTGAGAATTTGCATACTTAGCGCATCGTCTTTTAAATCGTTTTGTAAGTTATTTGCTTTTTTTATAGCCTCAAGTACTTCACGTAAGTTTTGTCCTTCAATAATGGTAAAACTAAAACTTACTTGATCCCCTTTATTAATTTTTTTTATATTGGTGATCACACTATCTGAAGTGAGTTCATAAAGCCCTGCTTTTAAATCGGTAAGGGTGGGATCTAACTTTGCAACTACTTGATAGCGCCAACAGCTTTCTAGCCAGCCTTTAGCTTGCCATTGTTTACATAACTGGTTAAAACCTGTGCCTTTTTTTACTTCAAAATGAGTGTTCGTCGAGACTAACAAAGGGCTTGTTATAGTGGCTTGTAACTGCTGATATCCTACAATCGTGGTAATAATCGCTAGTAGTAATACCGATAAAGTAACTTTTAACACTTAGCCTCCTTGGCTAATAATTCTTTTAATAGCAACTGACTTTTTGATACATCAAATATACACGACCCAATGCTTTTAACCGGTATGGCCGCCATTAGGCTATTACATACAAAAACAGCGTCTGCTTGTATTAAATCCTCAACGCTAACCACTTTAAATTCAATAGCTAATTTATCACATAACGATTGCAGATAAACCCCTTTGATCCCGCACTCCTCAAGCTTTGGAGTAAAAACACGGCCCTCTTTAATCGCAAATATATTAGCCGCAGAGGCTTCAATAACATTATTGTTATAATCAAGTACTATAACGTCATCGCAGCTTTCATTCTGCATAGCTTTTTTTATTAAAATTTGCTCTAAACGATTAAGAGTTTTAAGGCCAGCAAGTAAAGGCTGAGCCGCTAATTTAATAGGGCTTATTGCTAGGCTTACACCATCTTGATGTAGGCTCAAATAATTTTGAGGATAGGCAGCAACATTGAGTAGAATCGTTAAATTACACTCAGTAGGTAAGCTATAACCCCGTCCGCCTTCTCCGCGAGTAACAACAATCTTAAGCACATTTAGTTTGTATGATTGAATACAATTGCCTATGCGCTCTTCTAGCTCAGTAAAATTAATATTTGGAAAGCCAAGCCTTTGCGCGCATTCGGTTAAACGTGCTTTATGATATGGCCAATACTGCACTTTTCCATCAACAACTTTAGCTGTAGTAAAAAAGCCATCACCATAATTTAAGCCTCTATCCTGGGTACTTAAAGTGCTATTTTGATCTGTCGTTATTATTGTTTGCATTTAATTTGGCATATAAAAAAAGCCCAGTTAAACAACTGAGCTTTTATAATTTCGTTCGTTGTTAAAAAGATTATACCTTTTTAAATAGCAACGAGCCATTAGTACCACCAAAACCAAACGAGTTACATAAAGCAAAGTCCAACTTTGCGTCACGTGCAGTATGAGCAATGTAATCTAAATCACAGCCTTCATCTGGGTTATCAAGGTTAATGGTTGGCGACACTTTTTGATCAGTTAACGATAAAATAGAAATAATCGATTCAACCGAGCCTGCTGCCCCTAGCAAGTGACCCATCATTGATTTAGATGAGCCTACCATTACATCTTTTGCGGCATTGCCAAAAATAGATTTAACAGCTGCAGTTTCTGCTTTATCGCCAGCATTGGTAGATGTACCGTGCGCGTTAATATAACCAACTTGCTCTGCATTTACTTGAGCATCGCTTAATGCATTTTGCATAGCAAGCGCAGCCCCTGCACCGTCTTCTGGTGGTGAAGTCATATGGTATGCGTCGCCGCTCATACCAAAGCCAACCAGCTCAGCATAAATTTTAGCGCCACGCGCTTTAGCGTGTTCGTACTCTTCAACTACAACAACACCTGCGCCGTCTGAAAGCACAAAACCATCTCGGTCTTTGTCCCATGGGCGAGAAGCTGCTTGTGGGTCGTCATTACGTGTAGATAACGCACGAGCTGCATTAAAGCCGCCCATACCAATTGGTGTACACGCTTTTTCTGCACCACCGGCAACCATTGCATCGGCATCACCGTATGCAATCATGCGCGCTGCATGGCCTATGTTATGCAACCCCGTAGTACAGGCAGTAACAATAGAGATGTTAGGACCACGAAGCCCATGCATCATTGATAAATGACCCGAAATCATATTTATTATGGTAGAAGGCACATAAAATGGAGAAAGCTTTCGAGGGCCACTATTAAGTAGCTTAATGTGGTTCTCTTCAATGAGTGTAAGACCACCAATACCTGAGCCAACTGCTACACCAATACGTGTTGCGTTTTGTTCAGTGATTTCAAGGCCTGAATCTTTAAAGGCTTGAACACCCGCCGCAATACCGTACTGAATAAACAAGTCCATTTTTTTAGTATCTTTCGCTGACATGTATGCAGTTGCATCAAAGTCATTAATTAAACCAGCGAATTTAGTACCAAATTTTGATGTATCAAAGTGTGTTATTGTTTGAATACCACTTTTACCATCTAATAAGCCTTGCCAGGTTGATTGAACATCATTACCTAGCGGCGTCAACATTCCTAAGCCAGTTACGACGACTCGACGTTTAGCCACGGTTTGCCTCCAATAAGGGATATTTTCACCAATTGATTAAAATATTATTATTTTAGTAAGCTTATTAACTTACTAAGTTTAAATCGAATTGGTATTACAAAGGGAATTCATACCCAAGCGACCTCAAAGTGCGAGTCTCAAACTCTACTAAATACGTGCTTTAAAAAACACATGCATTAACGATAAACAAGGGTGAGTTTGAATCATGAACTTTGAGGTGGTTTGGATATAAAAATTAAAGGCAGCGAATGCTGCCTTTAACTTGCGATTAATTACTCAGCGTGAGCTGTAACGTAATCGATAGCAGTTTGTACTGTAGTGATCTTCTCAGCTTCTTCATCTGGGATCTCAGTGTCAAACTCTTCTTCAAGAGCCATAACTAGTTCAACAGTATCAAGAGAATCTGCACCTAGGTCATCTACGAAAGAAGATTCGTTTTTAACTTCTTCTTCTTTAACACCTAGTTGTTCAATGATAATTTTCTTTACGCGTTCTTGGATATCGCTCATTCTTCTTTCCTTTATTAAAAACGCCAATGCGTTATTTTCAGATTGCGGCGTAGTTTACGCCGCATAATTCTCTGATTCAATGATTTGACCATAAATAATTGTCTGGTCAAACCTCTGAGTGTCTATTTTGTCTTTTATCGCTTATTTTCACAGCGATTTCAAGTATGTTTAAAGCAAGATCACAAAAAATTCAATCTTTTTAAGGTAACTTACTTAACTTAATTTAGTGGCAATGTAGGTATAATGGTTATTAAACCATGTACATCGCGCCATTTACGTGCAAAGTTTCGCCTGATACGTACGCAGCTGCGTCAGATGCTAAATAACACACAGCAGCTGCAATCTCATCTGGCTGACCTAACCGACCCGCAGGTACATTAGCAAGCGTAGCTGCTTTTTGATCGTCAGTTAAATCATCTGTCATATCGGTTTGAATAAAGCCAGGCGCAACCACATTTACTGTAATTCCGCGTGATGCAACTTCACGTGCAAGTGACTTAGAAAAACCAATTACGCCAGCCTTTGCCGCAGCGTAATTAGCTTGCCCAGCATTACCCATAGTGCCCACAACTGAGCCTATGTTAATGATACGGCCATTTTTCTTCTTCATCATTGGACGTAAAACTGCTTTTGACAAACGAAAGATAGAGCTTAAGTTAGTATCGATAATATCGTCCCACTCGTTCTCTTTCATACGCATTAATAAATTATCGCGAGTAATACCCGCGTTATTTACTAGTACATCAACATCACCAAAATCGGCCTTAATCGCGGCAAGTGTAGCCTCAATCGAAGCAGGTTCAGTTACGTTTAGCGCATAGCCTTTACCGTTATCAGCTAAATATTCACTAATTTTAGCTGCGCCTGATTCACTTGTCGCAGTACCCGCTACTTTTGCACCTTGCGCTACGAGTGTATTAGCTATTGCTTTACCAATACCACGGCTAGCACCTGTAATAAGGACAACTTTGCCCTCTAAAGAAAATAAATTAGTCATTATATATACTCTTATTTAGCAGCATCGATTGATGCGGCATCATTTACTGAGCCACAAACCATTGCCTTATCAATTCGTTTTGCAAGACCAGTTAACACTTTACCTGGGCCAAATTCGTAGCTTTGCGTTATACCTTGTGCAACCAAAGCTTGTACTGTTTCAGTCCAGCGCACTGGGCTATATAATTGACGTACTAATGCATCTTTAATTGCATCCGCTGTACTTTCTGCTTTTACATCAACATTATTAATTACATCACACTTAGGTGTATTAAATGTTAAAGCAGCGAGATCATTAGCCAGTTTTTCTGCTGCTGGTTTCATTAACTCACAATGCGACGGTACACTTACGCTCAGTGGTAATGCACGTTTTGCACCCGCGTCTTTACATGCTTGCGATGCTCTATCTACAGCCGCTTTGTGCCCTGCAATAACAACTTGACCTGGTGAGTTATAATTTACCGGAGAAACAACTTCGCCCTGCGCTGATTGGTCACATGCAGCTTTAATTTCGTCATCACCCAAACCTATAATAGCGGCCATAGAGCCTACGCCTGCAGGTACTGCTTCTTGCATGTATAAACCACGGTTTTCAACAAGCTTTACCGCTTCGCTCAAGCTTACAACGTCGCTACATACTAAAGCTGAATATTCACCCAAGCTGTGCCCTGCCATTACAATTTCTGCATGTGGATTTTCTGCTAACCAATGACGGTAAATAGCCACACTTGCAGTTAATAATGCAGGTTGAGTACGGTGAGTTTGGTTAAGGCTTTCTTCTGGGCCATTAAGCACAAGTGCAGCAAGGTCATAACCTAATGCGTTCGACGCCTCTGCAAATGTTGCTTTTACAATATCTGAGCTTTCTAACAGCTCGCTCAACATGCCAACGCTTTGAGAGCCTTGACCTGGAAATAGAAGTGCAATTTTTTGTGCCATACTTTGCTCTTTTTAATTAAACAAAAAATAATATGTAATTAATACGGCACCTGAAATTTAATTGGCCGCCGTATCATTAGAATGTGTTTTTTCGAAAATTGCGGCTATTTTATCTGGAAGTTGGCGTTCAACTTCTTTTACCGCTTCATCGATTGCTGCTTGAAATGCTTTAGCTGATGCATTTCCATGGCTTTTAACCACAATACCGCGCAATCCTACCAGAGAAGCACCGTTATACTGGTCGGGGTTCACCCTATTATAGAGTTTTTTTATAACGGGCTTAAGAATAAAGGCCATGCATTTGTAAACTAAGTGCTTTTCAAGGGCTTTTGTAAACTTATTCATAATAAGTTTAGCAATACCTTCACAGGTTTTTAATGCGACGTTGCCAACAAACCCTTCACATACTATTACATCAGCCTTGCCTGAAAAAATATCACTGCCTTCACTATAGCCAGTGTAATTTATATAAGGGCTTTGCTGCATAAGTTGCGCGGCTTGTTTAATACCTTCATGGCCTTTTATGTCTTCTGCACCAATGTTTAGTAAACTTACTTTGGGATTTTCGCAGCCAATAGCTTGCCCAGCAACCACTGAGCCCATAATGCCAAACTGATATAATACTTCAGCATCGCAGTGTACATTTGCGCCTAAATCGAGTAAATAAACAGGGTTTTCACGTTCGGTAGGCACCGCAGATATTAATGCAGGACGCTTAACGCCTGGCAGCATTTTTAGTACGTAATGTGCCATAAAAAATAATGCACCGGTATTACCCGAGCTAACACATGCTTGAGCCTCACCTGATTTAACTAAATCAAGGGCAACACGCATAGAAGAGTCTTTTTTTGAACGCACGGCAATTGCTGGTTCGCAGGCATTAGTAACTATTTCACTACAATGGCGAATAATAAGTCTTGGATGAGATAAAGAATCGAGGGATTCGAGTTCATTTTGTATTACTTGCTCGTTACCACACAATATAAGCGTTAAATTGGCATGAGCATTTACTGCGCAAACGGCAGCGGGGATAGATGAACGGGGGCCATAATCGCCCCCCATCATATCTAACGCTATGGTTAGATTAGTCAGCATAAAAGCAATCTCTTAGTTAGAAATTACTTGAACGCCTTTGTAGTAACCATCTGCAGTCACATGGTGACGACGATGAGTCTCACCAGATGTTTGGTCTACAGTTAAAGTTGGACCACTGATCGCATCGTGTGAACGGCGCATGCCGCGTCTTGCACGAGACTTTTTGCTTTTTTGTACAGCCATAGTCTTCTCCTAAGAATCTTTCTTAAGTTGTTTCAAAATATCAAATGGATTAGGTTTATCATCTTCCGCCTTTAACACACCAAAGCTGGCAGGCTTTGCTGAATAACTGCATGAAGCTTCGTTGTGAGTGGCAACTAATGGAATTGCTAAAATCAGTTCGTCTTCAATTAAATCAAAAACGTTAATTTCACCATTTTCATCAAGCGCTACTTCATCGTAGTCTTCTGGAAAAATATCTAAATCTGTATCTTCACCTACTGGCGAACAAACAAAATCTTGAACCAAATCCAACCCTAAATCACCATTACAACGTTGACAAGTGACAGTTACGTGTGTGGACAAATTGCCGCGAATCACAACTAAACCTTGGTCGTCGTTTTTGCAATGAATTTTTACCGCTATTTCACCTACTTCTTCCTGCACAACTTTCTCTAAACGAGTAAGTTTTTCAAGCGGTACAATTCCGTCATACGATAAACGGTGCTGCGCTGCTTTGCCTGGATGAAGAGTGATGGGAATTTTCACCTTTTGCATAGGGGCTGCATCATATAGATAGTTAGTTGGTTAGTCAAAGTAAAAAACCATTTTCAGGTAGTTTTTCACGTGTTTTACTTACGGATCTGATTTATCCTAACTCAAACTGATTTTCATTAGGAAAATAATCCATGAAGTACCCACTTATATTAGCGTCAAGCTCGCCTTTTAGGCAGTCTTTATTACAAAAATTTAATCTGCCATTTGAATCATTTTCGCCAGAGATTGACGAGTCACCACAAGCAAACGAAACACCTGAGCAGCTAGTAAAACGCTTGAGTGAGTTGAAAGCGCGTGCTGCAACACAACACTTTAGCACAGGCCTTGCTATCGGCTCTGATCAGGTTGCTGTATTTAACAATCAAATTTTAGGTAAACCACATAATAAACAAAATGCTATTAAGCAGTTATCTTTATTTAGCGCCAATACTGTAACATTTTTAACTGGCCTTTGTGTTTACGATATTACCAGTAATAAAACAAAAACCTTAATAGAACCATTCGAAGTTGTTTTTAAAGCACTTACCCGTGAACAAATTGAAGCATACTGCGATGCTGAGCAACCATATAACTGTGCGGGGAGTTTTAAAAGTGAAGGGTTAGGTATTTGTTTATTTGAAAAATTAAACGGGGACGATCCTAATAGCCTAATAGGCTTACCGCTAATTAAACTCAGCCAATTATTAGCTGAGTTTGGTATTGATGTATTAGCGGCTCAAACACCTCAAGCAAGTTAAATTACTAACCGAGTAATACTTGTTGCAACTGCTGGTAATTATCAACAGTTGCAACAGGTGTTAATTCACTTAACTGCTGGGCATTATGTACACCCATAGTAACCCCTATACGGTCCATATTTGCGGCTTTGCCCATTGCCATATCAATTTTTGTATCACCTATCATTACAGCATCATCGGCGCTTACGCCAATTTCTTGCAATAACTGATAAAGCATATCTGGCGATGGCTTAGACAGTGCGTCATCACTTGTACGCGTTGCACTAAAAAATTGCCTAAGCTGGCTTTGATCAAGTAAGCGCTCTAGTCCATCACGCCCTTTACCTGTAGCAACAGCTAACATTATACCTTGCTCTTGTAAGACGCTAAGTACACTTGCAACATCATCAAAAACGGGGGTTGGCGTCATATCAACACTGTATTGATGTTTATAACCTTCAATTAAAGCCTTTTGATGTTTTACCTGCTCAGGAAATAAAACGTCAATAGCACGCTCAAGTGACAAACCAATTATATTCTTAATTGCATCATCACTTGGCGGCGTTAAATTAAGCGACAAAGCACTTTGTCGAATACAGTTAACTATTTTGCCGACTGAATCCATTACAGTGCCATCCCAATCAAAAATAACCAGCTTATACTTTTTAATTGGCGCTGCTTTTATCACTGTTTTGCATCTCGTAATTTTAATAACGTATTTTTAAGTGTTTTATCCAGTGGGGCTTCTATACGCATGGTAGTTTCGTTTTTAGGGTGGTAAAAACTTAAATCGTGTGCGTGTAAAAATAAACGATTTAAGCCAACTTTACGCATAGATTCGTCAAACCCTTGGTCGCCATACTTATCATCACACGCTATAGGGTGACCTTTACATTGAGTATGCACACGAATTTGATGCGTTCTACCTGTAACTGGCGATGCCTGTACAAGTGAGCAATCGTTAAAACGCTCAAGCACTTTAAAGCGAGTATGCGAAGGTTTACCCTCAACATTATCTACTCGCACTACTCGCTCGCCCGATTTAAGCGTATTTTTACGCAAACCCTCTGTCACGTTTTTCGTTTTAGAATCCCACTGACCTTCTACAAGCGCCCAGTAGTTTTTTTCCATTGTTTTTTCGCGTAGCTGCTCATGTAATGCAGTTAATACAGAACGGCGTTTAGCAATTAGTAAACAACCTGATGTATCACGGTCTAGCCTGTGTACAAGCTCTAGACTACGCTCATCAGGGCGAAGTGCGCGTAACGCTTCTATTAAGCCATAACTTAAACCACTGCCACCATGCACAGCCATGCCCGAAGGTTTGTTGATCACAATAAGGTATTTATCTTCAAATAAAATATCGTCCTCAAGGCGAGTAACTTTATCTAGTTTTGATGGTACAAACTCTTCTCGCTCAGACACTCTAATAGGTGGTATACGCACTACATCGTCTAGTTGTAACTTATAAACAGGTTTAATACGTTTTTTGTTTACACGTACCTCACCTTTACGAAGAATTTTATAAACTGCGCTTTTAGGCACCCCTTTTAAATGGGTAATAAGAAAGTTATCAATTCGTTGACCTAAATGGTCTTCGTTGATTGTGACAAAAGATACTTGTAAGCCGGTTTTTTCTGACATTGCCTAATCACTGATTTAAGTAAAATAATTTAGTTGCTAACACGGTAATAATAGTGGGATAATCAGCAGCGCAAATATTTAGTATTTGCAAATAACAACGGTGCTTTTTAACACATTAAAAGATTCGTGATGCACATTCTGGGTAGCCGATCATACAGATCCGAGTTAAGTTTTCCAAAGCTTTTATGCCTCCTCAGTTAACACGTGCGATCAATTAACAGCAATGCGCGTAATATATTGCTGCTTAAGCTTGAACATGAAGTAACTTTTAACGTACTAGAAAAAGCAATGAACAGATAATTTGTCTGATAGTGACGGCGTAAAAACGCGTCGTTCAGCACTGGCTCAATTATTGTAGTACCGTACAGCAGCTTATTTAGAACTAAAAAAATCTAATAAATAAGCGTTCATTAACATTGGCAGCGACTCTTGCTCGTAAACTGGCTATTAGCTAAGCATCAAATATGTTTAGCTCACCAAACTTATGAGCCCTACGCGCCTAATATGAATGACATTTAGTAAGATTGATATGACAGGCCGACTTCTGGGTAAAACGTGTAACGTAGCTGAAAAGCCGACAGTTTTAGCACCATAAAGAATTTAATAGTGTGATTACACGCTATTGTTTGCCAGCATTTAAAAATACTGCATACGAAATACAGAGCAGTTCCGTTAAAGACCCAGTCGTGAGGCTGTATATTCTAAAAATAGGAACAACTGAACAGGCGATAAAACATCGTCATGTCAGCGACAAAAATTAAGTAGAGTAACAATATGAAACGTATGCTAATCAATGCAACGCAGCAAGAAGAAATGCGCGTAGCACTGGTTGATGGCCAACGCCTTTATGATTTAGATATCGAAAGCCCAGGTCACGAACAGAAAAAAGCCAATATTTACAAAGGCAAAATCACTCGCATTGAACCATCTCTTGAAGCGGCATTTGTTGACTACGGTGCTGACCGCCATGGTTTCCTCCCTTTAAAAGAAATTGCCCGTACATACTTCCCACAAGGTTATACTTTCCATGGTCGTCCGAACATTCGTGACGTGATCAAAGAAGGTCAAGAAGTAATAGTACAAGTTGATAAAGAAGAACGCGGCCAAAAAGGCGCAGCGCTAACTACTTTTATCAGTGTTGCAGGTAGCTATTTAGTCCTTATGCCAAATAACCCTCGTGCTGGCGGTATTTCTCGTCGTATTGAAGGTGATGAGCGTACTGAACTAAAAGAAGCACTTAGCCGCCTAGAACTTCCTAAAGGTATGGGCTTAATAGTTCGTACAGCGGGTGTTGGCAAATCATTTGAAGAACTTAACTACGATTTAAAAGCATTATTAGTGCATTGGGATGCAATTAAACAAGCAGCCGATAGTGCTAAAGCGCCGTTTTTAATTCACCAAGAAAGTAATGTAATTTTCCGTGCAATACGTGATTATTTACGTCGTGATATTGGCGAAATATTAATTGATAAACCACGTGTTTTTGAAGAAGCTAAAGCGCACATTGAGCGTTTTCGCCCTGACTTTATGAGCCGTGTTAAGCTTTATCAAGGTGACACGCCGTTATTTACGCATTACCAAATTGAAAGCCAAATTGAGTCTGCGTTCCAACGAGAAGTTCGTCTACCGTCTGGTGGTTCAATTGTAATTGACCCAACTGAAGCACTTACTTCAATCGATATCAACTCGTCTAAAGCAACAAAAGGCGGCGATATTGAAGAAACAGCACTAAATACCAACCTAGAAGCAGCAGACGAAATTGCACGCCAATTACGCTTACGTGATTTAGGTGGCTTAATCGTTATCGACTTCATTGATATGACACCTCCACGTCATCAACGCGAAGTTGAAAACCGATTAAAAGATGCTGCTCGACCAGATCGTGCTCGCGTACAAATAGGCAAAATCTCTCGCTTTGGTTTACTAGAAATGTCGCGCCAGCGTTTGCGTCCTTCATTAGGTGAAGCAAGTCAGGGCCCGTGTCCACGTTGTAGCGGCCAAGGTACTATTCGTTCTAACGAATCAATTGCACTTTCTATTCTTCGCTTAATTGAAGAAGAAGCAATTAAAGACAACACAGCACAAGTAAATGCACAAGTGCCTGTTGCTGTTGCTGCTTATTTGTTAAATGAGCAACGTCGAAGCGTTCACCGTATTGAAAAGCACCACAAATGTGATGTTGTGATTATTCCTAATCAACACATGGAAACACCACACTACGAAGTAATGCGTTTACGTAAAGACGAAACACTTGAAACAGTAAGTTACGAGCAAGTTGTTGCACCAGAGCCTGAAGCATTCGAAATGTCTAAGTCTCCTTCTGCACCAGTACGTGAAGAGCCTATGTTAAAAGGCGTTGTAATGCCTTCAACTCCGGCTCCACAAGCTGCGCCTGCAAAGGCAGTAGCACCTGCTGCGCCAGTACAAACTAAAACTGAAGGTGGCTTATTGGCTGCTATCGGTAATTGGTTTAAGTCTTTATTTGCAAGTGAATCTGAAGAAGAGAAAAAAGCAGCAGTTGAAAAACAGCAGCAAGAAACTCGCAATAATAACAACCGTCGTGGTAACGATAATCGCCGCCGTAATAACAATCAGCGTCGTCGTAATAACCCACGTTCAAAACCTCGCAACGAGCGCCAAAGTGCTGAAGAAGAAGTTAAAACAGACTCAACAGCAACTAATGAGACTCCAGAAAGAAACGAAAATCGCAACAAGCGACGTCGTAACCCTAACTCTCGTAAGCGCCCTGAGCATAAAAACGCAGATCAAGCAAAAGCAGATACAACTGCAAAAGCTGATACTGATTCTAAGCCTGTACAAGCTTCAGAACCTAAAGAGCAAAAGCCGAAAGTTCGTCGCCAACGTCGTAACGTACGTAAAAAAGTACGTGTACAAGATGAAAGCGTAGAGCAAGCAACTACAACAACAGAGCAAACATCTGAGCAGTCTGTAGTAGCTGATAAGCCGCAAACTAAGGAGCAAACGCCAGTAGTTGAAAAACAAACTCAAGCGCCTGCTAAAACAGTTGAAGCTAAACCAGCTAAGGTTGAAGAGGCACCTGTTAAAGAAGAACAAGTAGCAACTGTAGAATCTACTGATGAACTTGTAAATGCTGATGATGAGCAAGGCCAAACACGTACACGTTCACGCCGTTCTCCTCGTCACCTTCGTGCATCGGGTCAACGCCGTCGTCGTCCTGAAGGCGAAGCAGAAGTTAAATCTGATGATGCGCCTGCATTTGTACCCGTTGCTGATCAAGCGGCTGCTGAGTATGAAGCAGAACTAAAAGCTAAATCAGAAGAAACCCCTGTTGATGCTTCACAGCAAGTTGAACAAGCTATTGCAGCTGAAGACTTAGCAAAGGTTGAGGCAGTACAAGATGAACAACCAGCTCAAGCTGAAGAGCCAGAAGTAACTGAGCAACCAGCTAAAGCTGAAGAGCCTGTAGCAACTGAGCAACCAGCTAAAGTTGAAGAGCCTGTAGCAACTGAGCAACCAGCTAAAGTTGAAGAGCCTGTAGCGACTGAGCAACCAGCTAAAGTTGAAGAGCCTGTAGCAACTGAGCAACCAGCTAAAGTTGAAGAACCAGAAGTAACTGAGCAACCAGCTAAAGTTGAAGAGCCTGTAGCAACTGAGCAACCAGCTAAAGTTGAAGAGCCAGTAGCAACTGAGCAACCAGCTAAAGTTGAAGAGCCAGTACCAACTGAGCAACCAACTAAAGTTGAAGAGCCTGTAGTATCTGAGAAACCAGCTAAAGTTGAAGAACCAGTAGCAACTGAGAAACCAGCTAAAGTTGAAGCCGTGGCTAACGCTAAAACAGTAATAGTTAAAGGTGCTGCAAGTGCACCGATGGCTCAACCTACTCCGGTTGCTGATAGCGAAGTTAAACACACATCTGTTGCAATGGCTCACGATAAACGTGACCTAGTGCCAGACAGTGGCTTACGTGCAGGGTCAGTTAAGCCTGCAGGTCGTGCGAGTTCTGCAATGACTAAAACAATGAGTGCTGATTAATAACTAACACTCATTAAAAAAGCCCCGCTATATACAAATAGCGGGGCTTTTTTGTTTACAGGCTTTAAATAATTATTAAAGTTTGTTCACGCCGGTAATAAGCGATCTATTCACAAAGAGGTTAAGAGGCGCTGCGTTTTTAGAGGGGGTAATAAAGCTAAATCTAGTTACCTTGAAAAGCTCCGCTTAAAATCATGGCTTGTGTTTTCTCATATACTCCTCTTTCACTTCTCTATGTGAAATAAGATCTTTAAGTGGTTTTAAATTAAATAACAGAAGCGTTGCTTCTCGCGTGAGCAGGCTTCACGCCTTCAACCAAAATTAAATATCCAGTACAATTACCTCAAGACGCACAACTTATTGGCGCAACGCTTTTAGAACGAGAATAAAACTAATTTATGCAGCCAATAAAAAAGCGCGATGTAAATATCGCGCTCTTAAATCGGCTTTTAACTAGATAAAATAAGTTTACCCGCTTTCATTTTCCATAAAGCGTTGTAACTGATCTTTTAAGTTCGGCGGAATGCCTTTTATAACCAGTGTATCTGTTGCTTCGTTATAAGTTACGCGCTCTCCTAAATGTTTACGCTCAAAGCTTACGCTTACCCCGCCGCCTAAGCCTGAAAACTTAACCATACTGGTAACTGTTTTTTTATCGACAGGAAATGACTCTTCTAAATCATAACTTTGCTCTTTGCAAAAACTATCAAATGGGCTGTCATCGCCTTTCGTAAGTGTAGCCGAAAGCTCGCTCACGTTTGCATCTTCACCGGTAGTTACACAGTCGTTACAGTAATCAAATACTTGTTTACGTAAATCATCTTTTTCTGATTTCTCGAATTGTTGCTCAGATAAATAATCTTCAACAGCGTTCAACATAACTTGGCTTTGCTGCTTAGGATCAATACCTTCTTCACAACCTAAAAAATCTAAAAAGAAATCTGCAACTTTGCGCCCAGCACGGCCTTTAATAAAGGAAATATAGCGATTATCTTCTGCTTGGGTATCCCAGGCTGTTAAATCAATTCGCGCAGCTAATTGCATACGCGATATATCTAAATGGCGAGATGCGGCTAAATCAAGCTCAGAAGTCATTGAGTAATGCTCTTTGATGTTGATCATCGCAATAAGCATGTAATCGGTAGCTACATATTGGTAATGACAAAATACTAAGTAACCTGTTTCACTAAACGCATACTTATCTAACTCTTCTTTTAAAACAGTAGAAGCTTGCTCCGTCATGTGCCAAAAACCTAGTTCATCATTGCGGTAGCTTTGCATTGCAGATGCTACAACGCTGTTTTTATCGCCACTAAAGGCGCAGTAACCTTTACCGGGTTTACCATTGTACGCATGATGTAATTGTTCGATAAAAACGGCTACTTTATCGTTAACAACCATCTCATCATTTCTAAGGTGAATTTGCGTATCGTCGTCTTTTTTGTCTACATAATGAACGACTAGTTTTTTAACGTCTGTTGTCATCTTTGTTTTTCACGCCTCTGGTGTTAAAATACGAGAATATAACTCTTTTATTGAACCAACTGATGCCAATCTTATCAAAATACTCTAATGAAGAAGTAGAACAAATCGTCGATCAGCTCATTGATGTGCTAACTAAACACAATGCGCCGGTTGATTTAAGTCTTATGTGTTTAGGAAATTCTATCACGCATATCTTAAAAGAGCATGTACCAACAGGGAAAAGACAAGCCGTTACCGAGAACTTTGCAAAAGCACTCGCGCAGTCGGTTAAATAAAATCTATGAATTTATCGCAGCACAATCAGTTTTCATCAAAAGCAAGTCAGTTATTAAGTTGGGGGCATTGGTTTACCTTTGCCAACATCGGCTTAGCGCTACTTATTAGCTTAAGCTACTTATTTGCAGACTCGCCACCATCAAGCTTTATAGGCATTACATATATGCTAGTGACATGGCTAAGCCATACTAGCTTTATCGCCTTTTTAGCGTTTGTGCTGACGGTATTTCCGCTTAGTTTAATATTCCCCTACCCTAAACATATACGCGGAATGGCAGCAGTTATAGCAACTGTTGGCGCATCGTTGCTTACTTTAGATGCCTATGTTTATGTTAATTTGGGCTATCATTTAAGTGGCTCCGCTTTACCCGAAATTATTTCTTTACTATGGCACCGTTTAACTAGCTCTCCAGCTTTAACTACCATTTTAGCCGGTGGCATTGTACTACTTATTTTAGGTTTTCAACTTGTAGTAAGTAATTATACGTGGCACCACCTAGCACGTTTAAAACAATATAAATTTGCGCGTTATGCCATATCTTCTTTAATCGTTTGTTTTGCACTTAGTCATAGTATTCATATTTGGGCTGATGCAAATTTAAAATTTGACGTTACAAAACAAGACAATGTGTTGCCTCTTTCTTATCCAACCACGGCTAAAAGTTTACTCGCTAAAAACGACTTACTCGATATAGAAAGCTATAAACAAGCACATAATGTTAAAATAAATAATCAAAATATTAGCTATCAAATGCCAGCCCCGCTGGAAAAATGCGAAGACTTTACGCAAGCCAATGTTGATATTTTTGTATTTGACACTAAAAAAGAATTAGCTGCATTTGTTGCTAACAATAACAACTTGCATAAAACAGAGCAGTTTTTACAACCAACAAATCACGACGACACTTTATTTAGCTTAGTTTATGGTTTACCCGCTTTTTATAAAGCGGCAATACTCAATGAGCAAACATTACCAGCATGGCAAAGCCAGCGCCGCAGTGTACAAGTTGAGGGCGTTAAAGAACTCAATTTTATTAATGATCAAGCTCACAGCACAAGCGCAATACGAATTATAAAAAGTAGCGATGTTAGTACTATAAAAGATGCCAACCCCCATGTTTTTGCATTTAGTCTTGCTAATGAAAAAGCAGAGGTAGTTACCACCTCAGCGTTATACAGCTCTGACAAGCGTATTTCTAAGGTTGATGGGCTTATTCAACCCAGTGATTTAATTGCGACAAGTGTTGGTCAATATTTAAATTGTAAAGCAATCGCTAAACAAACAATGCTTGGCGTAAACCTATATAAGAAAAAAGACGATATGGGCGTAAATTACTCACAAGGTGTAGTTATCGCGTATAAAAAAGATAGAATTACTTTAATCGATTCAGACGGTAACTTTAAAAATATATCCGCTGCTGAAGGCTTTTCTATTGAGCAAGGGCTAGATATCCCATTTTTAGTGCAAAGCATTAAAAAGCTTAAAACCTTTACTCAATAACTTTAGTGCGACTGCTCTTACCTAGCTTGCTATAACAGTAAGCTAGGTTATAGTTTTATATTATTTAATTAACGTATAAAACTATCAGGGATTATCGCAATGCTTCGATTAATATATTGCTCTTTATTATTTACTAGCTTTTGCACCCTAGGCAATACAACCTACTATAAATGCGTAACCGAAAATGGAACTACGTTTTCTCAATTCCCCTGCGATGATAAAGCCACTACCTACAAAGTAAGTACTACCGGTAATCAATATTCTGGACCCAAGGTTAATTATACCAAGCAATTAAATGAGCTAGAACGCGAGAGGCTCCTAACAGGTTTAGAAGCCGAGGTAAGAAGCAATAACCATAAATTAGCAATACTTGATAGAGAAAAGCAGCGTGCTGAGTATATACAACAAGAACGACTTAACCATATTTTAGCTGATGATGATAAAAAGCGAATTACTAAAGATATAACCAAAAAGCTAAAAGTGATCAATCAAAGCTATAAAAAAGACGTTGCAACGATTACAAAACATATAAAAAAGCTCGAAAAAAAGATAGCTCAATACCAATAAAGCGCGTAAACCGTTTGGGGTAATTTTCTATCTCAAGCAGCTATTTTCAATGCTGCCTAAAGAATAAAAAGTTCAACACGTTCTAGTGTTTAATTTATTAAATACCATTTTACCAGAATGCCGCTTAGGTATAATTTATCTTGGTTTTAAACTTAAAATAACATACCCTTAACACAATAGAGTATAAGCTCTACGATGTATTAAGGAGTTGTTATGCAACCACGAGATATTGCTGAACTGATTTTAACGGGCTTTAAAAAGCATTATCAGCTATTTCAAAAAATAACAGCTAAAGCACCGATGGCTTTTGCTCAACAAGATTGGCAAGCAATTAACGATATCGGCCGTTTACGTATAAGCTATTATGATGATCGTGTTAACGAAACCACACACACATTAAAACAGCAAAATCCAACCGAACAACTCGATGAAACACTTTGGCTAGAAGTAAAAAAAACATATCAGCAATTTTTATGTTTTCATCCTCAGGCAGAATTAGCCGAAACATTTTATAACTCTGTATTTTGCAGGCTGTACCATAGGCGCTACTTTCATAATGACTTTATTTTTGTTGAGGCCTCATTAAAGGATGCGCCATCAGTGCCTGTTGAAGCCGAATATAGGACTTATTTCCCAGTTGTTGACGGTTTAAAACCAACAATAAAACACATTATTAATCACTTTGATTTTAAAGCTCCATTTGTAAATTTAGAGCGTGATATACGTTTGCTCGTAAAAGCATTTTATAAACAAGCACCCGATACTCACCACCAACCTTGGCAAATGCGTTTTGATATATTACACACGCCTTTTTATCGTAATAAAGCGGCTTATATAGTTGGCCGTGTGGTGTCACAAAGTGGTGTTCAGCCTTTTATTATTGCCGTATTACATGATGAAGATAACGGTCTTTATTTAGATGCACTTTTAACTAAATCATCTCAAATGCGAGTTATTTTTGGCTTTGCCCGTGCTTATTTTATGGTAGAAACACATGCGCCTTCTGCATTGGTGCGATTTTTAAATCAGCTTATGCCTAATAAAACATTAGCCGAGCTTTACAACGCAATAGGCTTTCATAAACAAGGAAAAACTGAGTTTTATCGCGAATTTTTAAGTCACTTGTCACACTCAAATGACGAGTTTACTATTGCGCCCGGTACACCCGGCATGGTGATGATGGTATTTACCCTCCCCTCCTTTGGTTATGTATTTAAAGTAATAAAAGATAAATTTGGAGAGAGCAAACCTTTTGGTCGTGATACTGTTCTAAAGCGTTATCAGCTCGTAAAGAGTCATGACCGTGTGGGCAGAATGGCCGACACAATAGAGTATTCTAACGTCGTATTTCCTTTAGCACGTTTTGATAGTAATTTACTTGCGCAGTTACACAAAACAATAGGCTCATCTATGGTCATCGAAGGCGATTGGTTGATCATCAAGCACCTTTATATAGAAAGACGCATGACACCCCTTAATTTGTTTTTAGAAAGTGCCAGCGAAGAAAGTGCGGCCGATGCAATAGAAGAATACGGCCAAGCGTTAAAAGAAATGATTGCCGTAAATATTTTTCCAGGTGATATGCTTTTAAAAAACTTTGGCGTTAGTAAGCACAAACGCATTATATTTTATGATTACGATGAAGTTCAGTACCTAACAGATATGAACTTTAGAGCCCTACCAAAGGCCAAGAGCTACGACGATTACTTAACCGATGAGCAAAGCTATTCTGTTGCTCCGCAAGATGTATTTCCTGAGCAACTTTGTACATTTGTAATGCCAAACCCTATGTATAAAAAGTTTTTACTCAGCACTCACCCAGAACTAATAGATGTTAGTTATTGGAAGCAAGCACAACAAAATATAAAAAATGGGCAGGTAAGTCATATTTACCCCTACCCGACAGCACAGCGCTTTATTCACCACTGGTAAGCGCTAAAGGACACACACAATGAATATAAGTAAAATAGATTTAAATTTACTGGTTTACCTCGACACATTACTACGAGAATGCAACGTAACGCGTGCTGCAAATCAGCTAAGCATAACGCAACCCGCAATGAGTAATGGGCTTAAACGTCTGCGTAACTTATTTAACGACCCCATTTTAGTACGTACCAGCGATGGTATGGTACCCACTGAACGCGCTATTGAGCTTCAACCGGTTATTCGTGGCATATTAATGACCCTTGAAGAAACCCTCGCGCCTAATCGCGAGTTTGAAGCAATTCAAAGTAAGCGTGTATTTAGAATAATGGCCAGCGACTATGCAGCAAGCACCCTAGCCCCTAAACTGTTAAGTAAATTACATGAAGAAGCACCCGATACAACATTAGATATACTTACACCCAGTGACGTAACATTTCATGATGTTGAAAACGGTAAAGTGGATATGGCTATTAACCGCTTTGAAAATTTACCTCAATCTTTTCACCATAAACGTATATGGAAAGACAGCTTTTGTTGCCTGGTAAAAGCAGATAACCCAATTATTGAACACTTTAGTCTCGACAGCTATTTAAAAGCTCGCCATATATGGGTAAGTAAAACAGGTTTTGGCGTAGGTGTCGGTATGGACCCCAAAGATGTGCAAAAACTTGGCTGGGTTGATGAAGCACTGGCTCACTTTGGAAAACATCGCAACATTGCTACCTTTACACGTAATTACCATGTAGCTATTCACCTAGCGAAAGAGAAAAACTTAATTGCAACCTTACCTTCAAAAGCTGCCAATATTTATTTAGATGATCCGGGCCTTAAAATATTAGAGCCGCCGTTCCCTATTCCACCTTTTGAGCTGGATATGATCTGGAGCCCACTTTTACATCGTGACGCAAGCCATATTTGGCTACGCCAAAAAGTAGCCGAAGTAGCTGAAGAACTTAAATAACCTTATTACACTATATGATGTAAAAATTGCTAGGTTTAATATATCCGCACAAACCTAGCAAACTCAAAACTACATTTAAAACATTATTTATCAATAAGTTAAAATAAAAAATAAACATTGGAACGTGCTTTGCTTTTATTAAATCGAACTATACATTCATTTAATAAAAGAGGTCATTATGAACACCCATCAAGGAACAGAAGTAAATCATATTACTGACATCATTCAAGTTATGAACAGCGGCATCGATTTTTATCAAAAAGCACAAGAGAAAGTTGAAGACCCTGCAATTGGTGCACTTTTTCAACGTATGATAGATGCCCGAAAAGTGAGTGTAGAACGCTTACAACCTTATGCTATTAACGAAAAAGGTGAACGAGAAGACGGCTCATCTTTTGCTGTTGAAGCGAGACGTGCTTACACAGCGCTGCTTACTACATTTAGCTCAAATAACGATAGCACATACGTAAAAGAGCTTGAGGAAGTTGAGGATAAAACCCTTGAAGAAATTAAAGCCGCAATGGATAAGCCACAACCTGCGGACTGTGAAGCAGCTCTCGCTAAAACATTACTAACGATGCAAAGCTGTCATGCTGAAATGAGCCGCATGCAAAAGCACTAAAAGTAATAGCTTATACTACAACCCAGCTTTTTAGCTGGGTTTTTTATTGCCGATACAGATATAAGTAATGGCGTGAGCAGAACATTAACCCTCGCTCGATTTCTACTTATTATGATCATATAGAAGCAACTATTAGCCCACTCCCCCTAATAAACACGTATTACCAATACAAATTATTAACTTTAATAGAGCATTTATTTAACCACACACTATTTTTACTGTGCTAGCTTTAGTAATAGGTACCTAATTCCTTGCTGCGGCGCCGCAGCATTTAATTAACGTTAAGGTCCAACATGAAAAATAAAACAGCTCAAAATAATGCTGATGTAGATATGACACCAATGTTAGATATTGTATTCATTTTATTGATATTTTTTATTGTAACTACTTCATTTATTAAACCTGTGGCTATTGAATTAAACCGCCCGCTCGACAGTCCTCAAATAGATAAACCAGTAAAAAATGCTTTATTCAAAATTGATGAAAGTAACGCAGTGTACTTTGCTGATAGATTGATTGACTTAGAGCAAGTGTCGACTAACTTAGCAATGTTTGCGGCTAAATATGAAATAAGTTCGGTGCTTATAACTGCTCACGAAAACAGTAAACATAATACATTAATGAGAGTAATGGATAATATTAAAGAGTATGAAGATTACACTATTAGCTTAGTATCTAAATAACGTAGTTATACATTGATGGTAAACCAAAAAAAGGGCCTTGCGGCCCTTTGAGTTAAATAACGAAAGGGAGTGTTATTAATTAAAAGCGGTATTCTGCGCCTACATAGTAGTACGCACCGTTAAAACCAAATGGCGCTGAGCGACGTGAGTATTCAAATACACCTGAGCTGCTCACTATTGTGTTGCCGTTTGCATCTACAATAGTGCCTGAGCGAGAGTTACCAATTTCGTTTTTATCTGGGTATACGTCAAACAAGTTGTTTGCACCTATATTTACCGATAAATCTTCAGTAACAAAGTAATTTACTTTAACATCAGTTAATATTTCTGCGCTATAAGTTTGGCGACCACCGTCTTCTACTGTGTACTCACCAAAGCGATTGAGTGATAAGTTTACTGTCCAATCATCACGTTGATAAAGCGCACTTAAATTAATACGGTCTTCTGGTTGCCACTCTTCAATAATCGAAATTTCTTGATCAGAGAATACGTCTTCTACTGGCACTGTTTCAAGGCCTGAGCCAGATGGCGTAAATAACGATACAACATCAGTTTCAGTAAAGTTAGCAGCTAGCGTAAAATCAAGCGTGCCACCAAAACCTTCGGTGTTCCATGTTGCAACAAAATCGATACCCGATGTTTCTGTATCTGCCCCATTTAAGAAAAATTGGCCCGCACCCGCACCTGAGCTAAGTAGTGCAGCGTCTAAGCTTGAGGAAAGCCCTTTGCCTAAACGGTTACTAATTACAATACGGTCATCAATATCAATTGAGTAGTAATCTACAGTCACATTAATATTATCAGTTACGTTATAAACAATACCTAAACTGCGGTTTTGCGATTTTTCTTCTTTTAGTTTTGGAATACCTAAACTTTGTGCAAGTGTAGAGTCATTTCTAAATGTACCTACTTCCTCAGCAACTAAAGAACCATCTTCTGCAACTACAAACTGTGTACTGATATTATTAAAGTATAATTGCTGCATTGAAGGAGCTCTAAAACCGGAGCTTAATGCACCACGTAATGAAATATCGTCAGTAACAGCCCAATTACCTGCAAGTTTAAAGTTTACAGTGTCACCAAAGCCTTTGTAGTTATCGTAGCGAAGTGCACCCGATAAAATAACATCTTCGATTATGTAAGTTTCTGCATCTAGGTAAAACGAAATCACATCACGCGACTCATCAACTGACGATGCAGGAGAAGAACCACCAAATCCTTGGGTACCGCCAGATGCATCTTCAGAGCCCACACCTCCACTTAAGCCGCTGTAAATACTTACACCATTACTGGTGTCGTAATCGCGATACGCATATTCGCTGCCTTCTAAAATTCGATACTCATCAGTACGAATTTCAGCCCCCATAGCGAGTGAGTAATCATCAAAGTTTTTAGTGAAATCAATATTGATTGTTTGTAGTGATAATTCCATGCCATAAGCGTACGCTTCGCGAGGAATAGTGGTACGGATATCTGCAGCGCTTAAGCCTTGGTCATAACGTAAAAAGTTAGCGTAAGAGGCGTTAATTGTGTCGCTTGTTGTGTAGTCAATGCTATTTTCACCGTATGTGTACGATAAATCTAAACTAGCATCGTTATCAAATTCGGTTTTGTAACCAAAGTTGTATGACACATCATCAATCGTTGTATTAATTTTAGGTAAAAAGCCTAGCGGAATAGTTGCATCACCGTCTTGCAATACTGGGTTACCGCCAGCATTTGCATTATGACGGAAAAATGCAGCTGATTCGTTATCACGGGTTGAGTATGTGATAAAGCCATAAAGCTCGCCATCACCTAATTCATAACCCGTATTAACGGTTAAGCCAAATTGCTGAGAGTCGGCATCACCAATTCTAAACGTGTCTCTATCAACCGTTAGTTCGCGCGGATCACCGGCAAGTAAAGTGCCATCACTTAACTCAGTACATCCGTAAAACTGACATGAGCCATGCAAACCTGCACGGTTTGTTGGCGAACGGTCGCGATAATTAATTGTTGTGTTTAAATAACCATCATCGCCTAATGCAAAGCCTTTGTTGAAATCAATATTAATTGTTTCGCCATCACCCTCTGAATATTCACCATAATTAATCGCTGCTTTACCGCCTTCGCTCGCATCTTTAAGTACAATATTAATAACACCCGCAATAGCATCAGAGCCATATTGTGCTGCAGCGCCATCACGAAGTACTTCAATACGTTTAATAGCCGATGCTGGAATAGCGTTCATATCAGTACCCGCAGTACCACGCCCTACCGATGTATTAATATGAATGATACTTGCTTGATGGCGACGTTTACCGTTGATCAATACGAGAGTTTGATCAGGACCTAAACCACGTAATGTTGCAGGTCTTAATGCATCGGTACCGTCACTGATTGACGAACTTGAAAAGTTAAATGAAGGTGCAATAGATTGCAGCATACGGCCAACTTCTGTTTGACCTGTATTTTCAAGTGCTTCGGCACTTAAAATATCTACTGGAACAGGTAAATCCTCTACTGAACGGCCCGCTACGCGGCTACCAACAATAGCAATTTTTTCGATTTTTTCTTGAGCAACTTCTTCTGCTGCATTTACACCTTGCGAATTTGCTGCAAGTAAAGCTGGTAATACTGCTGCACTGACCGCTGAAAGCTTCATCATGTTGTTATCATTCCTGTTGATTTGTTTGAGTTTTATACTCAGTAAACCATTTTGATCAACAACCGCATCGAGCTCTGTCCCACCTAGTAATGCTTCGAGTGCATCTAGCTGAGTGTAAAATCCATAAACCGAATTTGCATTATATTGCTTCGCCAACTCAAAAGAGAAAACCACGGTTTGCTCTGTTTGTTTTGCGTATTCAATTAAGGCTTTGTCTGCTCGCTGCGCTTTTATATCAAATTGCACCATTTGCCCAGTAGTTTGAGTTGCAGCTTGTACACTTAAGCTAAAAATAGCCGGTGCAAGTACACTAAAACCACTCAATAGATGCGTTTGGTTACTGCGCAATTTATATAAACAGCTGACAAACAAAAATCCTCTATTACTTTGCTTCTTTTTTTTAATCTTTTTTTTACTTATCGTATTTATAGATGCAACTTTAGCTAACATTAATTTAATGTGCATAACGTCTACTTATGATTCTGTGTGGTGTTTTAGCGTTACTACATGCTCACCTAAACGCTCATGTTCAATCGAAAAGTTAGTGTGTAAACTTTCTAATAAACCTTCCACATCACCGGCTTTAAACACGCCAGCTACTTTTATACTCGCCAGTGCATCGGACGACAATTCAAAACGAGTCGATGTGTATCTACTTACTTCATTTAGTGCATCACTTAGCTGTTCACCATTAAAAATAAGCATGCCGTTTTGCCAAGCTAAATCACGTTGTACATCGCCCATTGAAAGCTGAGTGATAGGTTTAGTAACACTTTGCTCTATAACTGCTTTTTCGCCAGAGATAACAATATTGGCGTTAATTTGACGAATTTTTTGCGTGCTATTATCTGCAAGCTGATAATCTTTAAAGTCGTTAGCATCAACGGCTACGCTCGGATCAGTGATCATCACTTTACCTTCAGTCACTACAAGCTCTAAGTCTGATGACGTATTGCGCTGCACATTGAATACCGTGCCAAGGGCTGTAAAACTTTTATCACCTGCCATAACACTAAACGGACGTGTTGCGTCTTTTGCTACATTAAAACGCCCCTCCCCTCTGCTGAGTAACAACTGCCTGCGCCCTTTACTGTATGCAACCTCTAATAAACTATTGGTATTAAGCTGCACAATAGTGCCATCTGGCAGAACGTAAGTGGATTGTTCACCTACTTTTGTTTTGTAAATTTTAGTGTAATTAACTTTCGCAAGCTCTTGGTTATAGCCGTTTTCTAAATTAATTAATAAGTAGCTGCATACCATTAACGCAGCAAATAAACTCGCTGCAATTGAATAAGAAAACATCCACTTCTTTTTAGATTCTTTTGCACTATTGTGCTGTGGAAATAAATTACTTAACTCATTTAATACAGATAACTCATCCCATAATTGGGCTAGTTCATAAATAGCGTCTTGATGAGCCGTACTTTGCATCATCCATAATTTAAATTGCTCTTTTTCATCATCGGTCAAACCCCGATCGATGGCACTTATCCAGTCACATGATTTCTCTAAAATGAGATCTTTTGAATTAAATTGATGAACGTTACTCATTCTGCAACCCTCCCTACTGAAATAGGGTGAGCCTGTGCTTTTGGGTGTACTTCATTGCCTTGTTCATACTCACGCATATAAAGCATGGTTTGTAATAACCCTTTTGCAATGTGTTTTTCAACAGTACTTTGACTTAACTGCATTTGTTCTGCTATCTCTTTTTGGCTCATACCGTATACTTTTTTTAATATAAAGCATTTACGAATAGACGAGCTTAGTTGCTCGGTAGCTCTACAAAAAAGTAAAAAGCGCTCTTTAGATGTGTATTCATCTTCAAGCTGCATTGATTTGAGTAATACGGGTAATTCGTTATCATGCTCTAACGAATCATTAAATTTGTTATCCCATTTAGCAATATGGTTAAGTGCTAAGTGCTTTGCTGTTTTGAGCATATAACTGCGGGTAAACTGAATGTCTTGTTTTAAATCAGCTTCATAGCTTTTTATAAACGTTTCTTGCACAATGTCTTCTACATCGTCGGGCTGAACTATACGCGATACAAAGCGCTTTAGTTGCTTCGAAATATCAACAAATGTTGACGTGATTTTTACTTTTTTCGTCATCCTTAACACGCACCTGTTGTTATTTTTATTACCAACAGGTTACGAGTTTTTGGCATAAAAACAAGATTAAATGTTAATTTAGCGTTATTTAAATGGATAAGAACATAAATGAGTAAATTTTTAGATTATATTCGACTTAGTTTTTTTGCTTGTGGGTTGCTGCTAGGGGTACAAATTCCGGCCTATGTAAGTGATTTTGGTCAAGCGCTCAATGCACAATTAATTGAAGCAAATAACGCAATTTCACCTTTTAAAAATGACGCTGCCACATACTTTAATAACGATTTAAATAAACTAATAAAACACTATAAAAATTTAGGCGATAAAATTGTAGGCAAAGGCGCTGAACATATTCATACCCTTAATATGCGTCAGCAATCGCTCCAGTTAGCGGTTGAGCAATTTAAGCAATCGCCTTATGTTTTTACTCTAACGAGCAACCTAAGCGATATTAAGCAACAGGTATGGCAGCGCTTTGAAGGCCAAATAGTGCTAAAAAAAGACTCTATAATAGCAGCAATTATTAGCGCCATTATAATTGCAGTGCTTGCTGAACTGCTTGGTTTTTTACTTATATCAGGGTTAAAACGCGGCTACAATAGATTATTTACAGCTCAAAAATAATGATTTCATAAATTCATAAAACACATCTGTTTTACGCGTTGTTAAACTGTTTTGCGGGCGTAAAAACCACACCGGAGCATCACTTTGCGCCATAACATGCGGCATAACTTCAACAAGCGCACCGCTTTTTAGCTCTTCGCTGATCGCTATTTTAGATTTGATAGCAATACCGTGCCCTGCAATAGCAGCCTGTGTCATGTTATCTGAGTTAGAAATAGTAAAACGCGTTTTTGCATTAAATGTATTTATACCACCGTGCTCATCAAATAACTTAAGTTGCCTTTGCCAAGGTAAGCATACCCAATAATGCTCTTCTAATTGAGCTAGTGTTGCAGGCATACCATGCTTTTTTATATAACTAGGCGCAGCACAAAGTAAACGGCTGTTATTAACTATCTTGCGAGAAAGCAGCCCTGAGTCTGTTAATGTGCCCACTCGTATCGCTACATCTTGCGCGTCATCCACTACATTCACAAAATGGTCAGTTATTAAAAAATCGAGCTTAAGCTGTGGATACTTACTCTCAAACTCAGTCAGTTTTGGCATTACATATTTTGAAAAAATCCAAGGCGGCATAGTAACGCGCAACAAACCACTTACCGATGAGCTACGTGCACCTATACTATGTTCGGCGTCATATAATGCTTCAATTATGGCACCGACACGGCTGTAAAATAATTCACCAGCAGGCGATAACCTTACTCTTCTGCTATCTCTAAAAACTAAAACAGTGGCTAGTTCTCGTTCTAGTTTACTAAGCCTGTGACTTACAGTTGCGGGTGATAGTCGCTGCTCACGCGCTGCAGCCAATACCCCCTTGTTTTCGACCACCGCAATAAAGGTTTCTAAATCACTTAAATTGTACATTGGCTAGCTTAGATGTGTTTTCAATGTTTAATATTTTCGAATGAAGCTTTCAGTTTTGCAATGTTTATTTAAATAACTAGAACACACATAATCGCAATATGTTTTAATTTGAGATTTAGTAATGAGTTTAAAAGCACAAATAGATGCATACAATGTGCAAAAAGAAGCAAAATTACCTGCTGATGTACTCGCATTAATGGACACAACAAATGAAGAGCTTATAGCTCAGCACATTAAAGATAACGCCTTACAAATTGGTGCAAAGGTAGAAAACTTTAGCTTAGTAAATCATAACGGTGAAAGTATCGAGCTTAATGATTTATTAAATAAAGGCCCAGTAATAGTTAGCTTTTACCGTGGTGGTTGGTGTCCTTATTGTAATTTAGAGTTAAAAGCACTGAACGATTACTTAGCGCAATTTAAAACGCAAAGTGCCCAGTTAATTGCTATTTCACCACAGTTACCTGATGAAACACTCTCAACTACACAAAAAAATGAACTAGATTTCGATGTACTTTCAGATGTGAGTAATAAAGTAGCTGAACAATTTGGCTTATTGTTTACATTAGATGAGCGCATTCAAGCACTTTATACACAGTTTGGAATTGATTTTGAGCACTACTACGGTGATAAAAGCTTTAAATTACCACTACCCGCAACATACGTAATTAACCAAGAAGGCGTTATTACTTACGCATTCTTAAACGAAGACTACACCCTACGTGCAGAGCCTATTGATATTATGGCAGCACTCGAATCGGAGCAAAATTAATGTCTATTTTAAAATCGTTAAAAAACCTTACTCTTTCACTACTTGTCGGCTCAAGCTTAGTTTCTGGCTATGCGATGGCTGATGAAATGAAAACTCAAGAAAAACCTAAAGTACTTATTTTCGATGTTAACGAAACACTCCTTGATTTAACATCAATGCGTACCTCAATTGGTAAAGCGCTAGGTGGTCGAGAAGATTTACTACCTTTATGGTTCTCTACAATGTTGCACCACTCATTAGTAGATACAGTAAGCGGTAGTTACCACGATTTTGGACAAATTGGTGTGGCATCGCTAATGATGGTGGCACAAAATAACAATATAGACATAACAAGTGAACAAGCAAAAACAGCCATTGTCACCCCGCTTTTAACACTCCCACCACATAATGATGTTAAAGAAGGACTGGCAAAACTTAAAGCACAAGGCTATAAGTTAGTAAGCCTTACTAATTCTTCAAACAAAGGTGTTAAGGCACAGTTTGAAAGCGCTGGTTTAATGTCTTACTTTGATGCGCGTTACAGCATTGAAGATATTAAAATATACAAACCAGATTTACGTGCTTACGAGTGGGTACTCAAAAAGTTAAATGTAGCGCCAAATGAAGCAATGATGGTAGCAGCACATGGTTGGGATGTAGCAGGCGCTAAAGAAGCCGGATTACAAACTACATTTATTGCACGCCCAGGTAAAGCGCTTTACCCACTTGCAAAAAAACCTGATCACGTTGTGAAAGATTTACATGAATTAGTCGCTCTACTTAAGTAAGCACGTTTATACGCTAATTAATCAATACCCAAGCGGCCGATGTTAGGATGACATTGGCCGCTTTTTTATGTTTGATAAATGCTTAATGGATATGGATAACGCCCAAGAACAGAACGCGAATGCTTTGCTCAGTTTTACTTATTTTATATGGGTGTAAGGCCGACAGATTAATAGACCTAGTAATTTCTCCCTTACAACGCTACTATTTAGCTAAACTAAACTTTGGTTGAAAAGTTACTAACATATTGAACTGTAATGATATTTAAATACACTTTCTCGATTCAGTAGGTTTTAGTAAAAACAAAGCAAATTTACCTGTAAATAGTAGCCGTAAATTCTATGTAGATAGCGCCGTAAATAGCTGCTTTGTATGGGTTTACTCGAGTTAGCTAATGCGTAGTGGAGATAGTTATGAAAAGCCAAAGATTAAGCGAATTTGAAGAGTATTTTCAAATAAATGAAAGTATAAGAGTGAATTTATTCGCGGTATCTGACAACCAAGTTCCTAAATCGCAACTTGAACTTGAAGACGACATTCCTCCTCTATTTAGGTTAGCTAATGAGGTCAGTGAGCTTGAGCAAAGTTCTTTACGCCCGCTTAGAAATTTAGGTGATGTTGCGCAAGAACTAGCCGCCTTTTTACAGGCGCAGTCTCGTAAAATTGATTTAATCATGAGCCATATTTTAGCCTCTGAGCAAGCACAAGATAGCGCCATTCAATGTGACAGCTATGGCGGTGGCGGTATTCGCTTTACCTCCCCAGACGTTTATTCAATTGGCCAAGCATTCAGAACGAAGCTATTTTTGCATCACGAAGCTTCTGCAGTGTATTGTTATACAGAAGTAGTTGCTGTTGAGAAAAAAGATAATGAACATTATCAATACACTATGCTGTTTACATCAATCAGAACTACCGACCAAGAGCTTGTAGTAAGAGCAAGCTTACACGCCCAAACACGCCAACTAAAAAAACGCCAAGAACTTGAACAAGTTAATGCTGAACCTAACAGTGATAATTAGCTGACATATTTACGTAAAATGCTAAACTAGCGGCACCTTAATTTGTATCAAAATTTCATGAACTTTAGACTTTTACCAGAATGGGCTGAGCAAGATGCTGTAATGCTAACTTGGCCGCATATAGACACAGACTGGGCTGATAATTTAGCGCGTGTAGAACCCGTTTATGTTGAGCTTGCAAAGCAAATAACACACAAGCAACAGCTTGTAATAGTAGCCCACAGTGAAGCATTAAAAATTAGTATAACAGCGCTGCTTAAAAACGCCGCTATTGATTTAAGCCGAGTTCATTTTGTAGTTACCCCTACAAACGATACATGGGCACGCGATCATGGCCCTTTAACGTGTGCATCAATAAACAATCCGCTTGAGCTAAATGTGGTTGATTTTACATTTAATGGTTGGGGCAATAAATTTGAAAGCGCGCTTGATAATCAAATTAATAAAAGCTTGGTAAAAGCGCTTGGCGATACAAATAACCAGTATCAAGCAATTGATATGGTGCTTGAAGGCGGTGGTATTGAAATAAACGAACACGGCGTTTTACTTACAACTAGCGAATGTTTACTCAATAAAAACCGTAACCCTGATTTATCAGCTGACGAAATAGAGAGTCTCTTAAAAAGCCATTTAGGCGCTACCGATTTTTTATGGCTAGAGCATGGCTATTTAGCGGGTGACGACACCGACAGCCACATTGATACCTTAGTGCGTTTTGCGCCTAATAATACACTGGTATATGTAAAGTGTGATGATGAAAATGATGAACATTTTAGCGCCTTAAGCGCGATGGAAAAACAGCTAAAGAGCTTTAAAACAGCAAATAACACCCCATATACTTTAATTGCATTGCCTTGGCCAAAAGCAGCATACGACAATGAGAATACGCGTTTACCTGCAACCTACGCTAACTATTTAATTATAAATAGCGCGGTTTTAGTACCTACTTATAACGATATAAATGACGAACTTGCCCTTTCGCAAATTCAAAAAGCGTATCCAACGCATGAAATTATCGGCATTAATTGCCAACCTATTATTGAACAATTTGGCAGTTTGCACTGTATTACCATGCAACTACCTCGTGGATTTTTAGCTGGAGCAGCACAATGACAAGCCCTGCAAAATTAAATGTAGCCTTAGTACAACAATCTAATAGCAATAACACAGAGCAAAATATGGCAAAATCAATTGCCGGAATTCGCGATGCAGCCAAGCAAGGCGCACAGCTAGTTGTTTTACAGGAGCTGCACCGCAGCCTTTACTTTTGCCAAACTGAAGACGTAGACGTATTTGATTTAGCTGAAACAATTCCGGGCCCAAGTAGTAATACCTTAGGCGAGCTTGCCAAAGAGCTTGGAATAGTCATTGTTGCCTCTTTATTTGAAAAACGCGCGACAGGCTTATACCACAATACCGCTATAGTCCTTGAAAAAGACGGCAGCATTGCCGGTAAATACCGCAAAATGCATATTCCTGATGACCCTGGTTTTTACGAGAAATTTTATTTTACCCCAGGTGATTTAGGTTTTGAGCCTATTCAAACCTCTGTAGGTAAATTAGGCGTATTAGTTTGTTGGGATCAATGGTTCCCAGAAGCAGCGCGCTTAATGGCAATGGCTGGTGCTGAAATATTAATTTACCCGACTGCAATTGGCTGGGATCCACGTGATGATAACGATGAACAAACCCGTCAAAAAGATGCATGGGTTATTATTCAGCGAGCCCACGCTGTTGCCAATGGCGTGCCTGTGATTAGCTGTAACCGAGTAGGCCATGAGAGCGATCCAAGTGCGCAAAGCGAAGGTATTGCATTTTGGGGTAACTCATTTATTGCAGGCCCACAAGGTGAGATATTGGCAGAGGCCAATAACACTGATGAGCAAATTTTAGTGGTAGAACTTGATCAAAAAGCGTCTGAAAACGTAAGACGTATATGGCCGTATTTACGCGACCGTAGAATTGATCATTACCAAGACCTAACAAAAATTTACCGAGACTAAATAATATTATGGCGCTTGCACACAAGCGCCACATTGTAAATGGAGTAATAAATGGCGTTTGAGCAATGGGCAGCCTTGCCTTGGGTAAAATCTCAAAAAGATAAAATTCAATGGGGGCAGCTTAGTGGCAGTGGTTTAAGTATTGCCATTGCTGAGGGCGTAAAACAACAAGATGACTTGGTTTTAATTGTAACGCCTGATACGCCAAGTGCTTTACGCCTTGAAACCGAGCTTGAATACCTGTTACCCGATAATCCGGTAATGGTTTTTCCTGATTGGGAAACTCTGCCCTACGATCACTTCTCCCCTCATCAAGATATAATTTCAGCGCGTTTAGCCACACTTAACACCCTTAAAAACGAAAAACAAAGCGTTTTAATTGTGCCTGTATCTACATTAATGCTCCGTACTGCGCCTGCTTCATTTATTTACGGATCTACACTTAATTTTAAAGTAGGCGATAAGCTCGATACTCATAACTTACGTAGCAACTTAGAGCAAGCTGGTTATTTACACGTGCAACAAGTTATGGAGCACGGCGAGTATGCTATTCGCGGCTCTATAGTTGATTTATATCCTATGGGTAGCCCGCACCCATTTAGGCTCGACTTTTTTGATGACGAGCTTGATACCATTCGCTTATTTGATGTAGAAACCCAGCGTTCTGACGAAAAAGTAGATAAAATTGAATTACTTCCTGCTCACGAGTTTCCTACAAACGAAGCTGACGTAGAACGCTTTAGAATAAATTACCGAGAAAAGTTTGGCGCAAGCTCAGAGCAAGACTCTGTTTACATGCAAGTTAGTAAAGGCACTTGGCCGGCAGGTATTGAATACTACATGCCTTTGTTTTTTGAAAAACTCGCCACTATTTTTGATTACTTACCAGATACAACCACAGTAATGCAACTAGGCGATTTAGAGCATGCTGCAGATAACTTTTGGCACGACGTAAATGTACGCTACGAAAACCGCCGAGTAGATCCACTACGCCCATTATTAGAGCCAACAGAGTTATATCAGCCAATTAATGAGCTATTTTCTAACTTAGGTGAATTTTCTCGTATTCGCTTATCACTTGCCAAGCTTGGCACTAAAGCAGGCAATAAAAATCTAAGCGTTAGTGAATTACCAGCCATTCGTATAGATCATAAGCAACATGAACCATATGGTGCATTTATAAATTACGTTGCCCAGCAAAAAAAGAACAAAGGCCGTATTTTACTAAGCGTTGAATCAGACGGACGACGAGAATCGCTATTAAGTGTATTAAAACCAAGTGGCATTAAATTTAAAGAGTTTGACACGCTAGAGCAATTTACAAAAAGCGACAGCGACGTAGGTTTAATTGTAAGCCCGCTTGAGCAAAGTGTGGTCCTTGGCACTAAGCCAAGCCTTGCTATTATTACCGAGCAAGAATTATTAGGTATTAAAGTATCGCAGCGTAGGCGTCGTAAACACAAATACGAAGCAAGCCAAGATGCACTTATACGAAACTTAGCCGAGCTTAAAGAGGGTCAACCTATTGTTCACCTAGATCATGGTGTTGGCCGCTACCAAGGGCTGCAAACAATAGATGCCGCAGGTGTTATTACCGAGTTTGTAACTATCACCTACGCCAGTGAAGCTAAACTATATGTACCAGTATCAGCGCTGCATATGCTTAGCCGATACTCTGGTGGTGAAGAGGCCAGTGCCCCACTACATAAATTAGGATCAGACGCGTGGGAAAAAGCTAAAAAACGTGCGGCTGAAAAAGTGCGAGACGTAGCTGCAGAGCTTCTTGATATTTATGCTCAGCGACAAGCCAAACCAGGCAACAAATTTACGCTTGATGGACAAACATATCGTCAATTTAGCGACAGTTTCCCTTTTGAAGAAACCGACGATCAGCGTAACGCAATAGAAGCCGTACTTGGCGATATGCAATCAAAACAAGCCATGGACCGATTAGTATGTGGTGATGTAGGGTTTGGTAAAACAGAGGTAGCCATGCGCGCTGCTTTTGTAGCGGTTAACGATAATAAACAAGTTGCTGTATTAGTGCCTACCACCTTGCTAGCTCAACAGCACTATGAAAACTTTAAAGACCGTTTTGCTGACTTTCCAATTGAAGTGGGTGTGCTTTCACGCTTTAACTCAAGCAAGCAGCAAAAAGACACTCTTGAAAAAATGGCTGATGGTAAGTTAGATATAGTTATTGGTACCCATAAACTCATCCAGCAAGACATTAATTTTAGCGACTTAGGTTTACTAATTGTAGATGAAGAGCATCGCTTTGGTGTTCGCCAAAAAGAAAAAATTAAAGCACTACGTGCTGATGTAGATATACTCACACTAACTGCAACGCCAATACCACGTACTTTGAATATGGCTATGAGTGGTATGCGTGATTTATCTATTATTGCGACCCCGCCAGCTAAGCGTTTAGCTGTTAAAACGTTTGTACGCCAACGAGATAGTGATTTAATTCGCGAGGCAGTACTTCGTGAAATTAAACGCGGTGGCCAAGTATACTTTTTACACAACAACGTAGAAACCATTGAACGTGTATCTCAAGAAATTAGTGAATGGGTGCCAGAAGCAAGTGTGACCTCAGCTCACGGGCAAATGCGCGAGCAAGAACTTGAGCAAATAATGGCTGATTTTTATCACCAAAAATACAACGTACTGGTGTGTACCACTATTATCGAAACCGGAATAGATGTACCCACTGCAAACACTATTATTATGGACAGAGCCGATAAGCTTGGTCTTGCTCAGTTACACCAATTACGAGGACGTGTAGGACGAAGCCATCACCAAGCGTATGCTTATTTGTTAACTGGCGATCCTAAATCTTTATCTAAAGATGCATCAAAACGCTTGCAAGCCATAGAGTCACTCGAAGATTTAGGCGCAGGCTTTGCTCTTGCAACTCACGATTTAGAAATACGCGGTGCCGGTGAGTTATTAGGTGACGATCAATCAGGGCAAATGCAAACAATTGGTTTTAGTTTGTACATGGAAATGCTTGAACAAGCCGTAAATGCGTTACGTGAAGGCAAAGAGCCAACCCTTGAAAACCTATTACAAAAACAAACAGAAGTAGATTTAAAACTCCCTGCATTACTACCTGATGACTACATTCACGATGTTAATGCGCGTCTTGGCATGTACAAGCGCGTAGCAAGTTGTGCTAGTCTTGCTGATATGGATGAATTACAGGTAGAGCTAATAGACCGCTTTGGCTTACTGCCTGACGCTGCTAAAAATCTATTTAGTTTGCAACAGCTTAAAATGCAAGCGAGTAATTTAGGTATAACAAAAATTGAAGCAAACCCTAAAGGGGGCTACTTTGAGTTTAGTCAAAACACGAAGGTTAACCCTAGCTTCATCATTGGCTTGATACAAAGTGCACCTAAGGTGTACAAAATGGATGGCGCAAATAAACTGCGCTTCGCAATTAGTGAAGCTAACGCTCGCGAACGCTTAAAAATGGTCACTGCAATGATTGCAGATTTCGAAAAAAAGGTTAGCCATTAATGTTGCTAAAAAAATCGCTTATTGTTCTATGTTGCTTGTTTAGCAGCACTGCATTTGCAGAACGTTGGTTTGAAGTTGAAGTACTGATATTTAAGCAGCGCCCTGCTCCATACTTACAAGAAGACTTTACGCTTAAACATGACACTATTGAAGATAAAAACAGCCTAGATTTAATGACACCTATTTATACAGAGCAAGCAATGCAAGCTTGTATAGATGGCGACCCGCGTTTTAAAAAGCACTCTTTTACTGATTCATTAGTTAACTCAAACCCGCAATCTGGTGTATGCGACGACAGCACTGATTACATGCAAAGCTACAATGAATTACCTGTAACGCCACAAGTAGCAGCACAGGATCATATGCAGCAAACCTATTTGTTAGCACCTGAACAATTACAGTTTAAAACTCAATTGCGTCAGCTCGACAGAAAAGGGTTAACACCTATTTTGCATACCGGATGGCGCTTTGAAGGCGCCAGTAAGTCACGTGCACCCAGTATGCATTTAATAGCTGGAAAACATATTAAAAGTGATAATAATGTTATTCCAAGCTATTCAAATCCTGACTTTGTAAGCTTATTAAATACGCAACCTGAGCTTTTCGACGACCCTGACAAGGCAAATGTTGAATGGGAGCTAGATGGTTTATTTAAAATACATTTACGACATTATTTATACATTACAGCTAATTTTGATATTAGCCAAAAGCTAGAAAACGGCAATATAGAATCAGCCCGCTTTTCGCAGTTTAGACGTGTAATAAGTGGCGAAGTACATTACTTTGATCACCCTCGAATGGGCATGATTGTCCAAATTAGAAAATTTAAACATTAATATTTAGCAGGATATAACAATGAAAAAATTCCTTATCATCGCAGCTACCTTGAGCCTTGCAGCGTGTTCTAAAGTAAATCTAGAAAGCTATGAAAAAATTAAAGTAGGCATGGACAAAACTGAAGTAGAAGCCATTTTAGGCAGTGCTGATAACTGTGTTGAAAAAACACTGCACACAAACTGTGTTTGGGGCGACGAATCTAAAAATATCGAAATTACACTTGTTTCAGACAAAGTGACGTTATATAGCAAACATGGTTTAGCTAACTAAGTAACGCTTATATAATTAAAAAAGGGGGATAGATTTCATCTATCCCCCTTTTTTAATGTATGGCTATAAACCTAATTTTTAGAGTAAATAAGTTCTATATTTATGATTTTACTGCGGTTTAGCGTTATTTTATAACGCTGGTAAAGCTTTTTATCTTCCTCAGTTAATACAAGTACCATATTTAACTGATAACGCCGCTCTACCCCTTGTTTAGATATTTTATTACTATCTAAATGGTATAACTTACCTTCACCACGTTTTAAATAACGCGCAAATGGCGCTAAATTAAACTGCAATGTTTGCTGTAGCGTATCGTACCCTGGTAAAAACTCTTTTGCGCTTACTCGTGTTTCGCTTGCAAAGTGCAACCACTGCGCCGCTTGCTTATTTTGCTGGCGACGCTTTGAAAATATTGATTTAACTTCTTGCGGAATTTTTTTAAATCGAACATATTCTAGCCAAATAAATTGGCTGGCTATTTTATCTTTGCTAATACTGTTTTTAAAACTAAAACGCCATTTAGGCCGACCGCGAACAATAGCCCGCCAAATTACCCGTGTTATATCTTCTTTAAATATTTCACGTAGCCCGTAAATAACCCCTAAAATTAATATTAGCGTGGCAGTTACCTCCGTAAAGGTTGAGCGGGCGTTTAGTATTACCACCATTACAAATGCCATAATAACCGCAGTCACTGTGCCTTTAACTAAACGTTTAAGGTAGCTATTAAGAAACCGTGTTTGCCGCTGTAAAATAACGCCATGCTCTATTAGACGTTGTAGCAGACGCATTTTATTGGTTATACGGTTTGCGTCTTGTAATGTGGTTTCGGAGTTATAGTTTTTTTCTCCGCGGTAACTATTCTCGTTTTTACAAAATTGCAGTAGATCATTACGTTCTTTTGCAAAATCGCTACTACGTGGACCTTCATCTAATAGCTTTAAAAATGACTGCTCAACATGCCAGCTTAAATAGTTATCAGCATTAGTAAAAAATGGGATTAGTTTTTCATCATCAGGAGTGTAACGCCTAAGCTTTTTAAGTAATCCTTCACTTTGGCCAAATAACTCGATAGCTCGCTGGAAAAAATCTTCAACATCTTCAATTTTAAGTGCGTCTCGTATATCAGCATCAAGCGCTAGACGAACCTGATAGCAAAACAAATTAAGGTTTTGGCGGTAATCTTGTTGCTCACCTTTGTTTTTACTAACAAAACGGCTTCTTACTAAGGGTAAGTGAATGTTGTTAGCGTTATACGCTAAGTGCGATTTAAAGTGGTTATTAAAGTAAGATTCTTCAGTGAGAGTTTGTGGGTTAATACCCATTTCATTGGGTATAGAAAAATACAGATCAATACGCTGCTCAGCACGCGGGTTGAGCTCTGGTTCAATGACAAAAGATAAGTTTTCGTCTTGCTTTAACAATCAGTTCTCCTTCTAATAATGGTATTAAGTGTACTTGTCTCCTTTGTTTTGTTCAATAAAAAAGGCCCAGTAAAAACTGAGCCTTAATACGATTAATGTGCTAATTAAAACTTAACGTTTACACCAGCAAATACACGACGACCAAGTACATCGTATGTGTACGGGTCAGTGTTAGAATCGTTGTTACCTGAGTAGTATGGTGGTTGCTTATCAAATAAGTTATTTACACCAGCAGTTAACGATACCATTTCACTGATAAAGTAAGAACCACTTACATCATGGTAAACAACAGATGGTGTTGTTGGTGCATAACATGTAGATTCTTTACCTAGACAGCTGTAGCTATCCATTCCAGCAATGTAACGTGCTTTGTAATTAGCAGACCAAACATCACCTTTAACATCTAACTCAAAGTTTGCTTTAACGTCAGCATAACCACCAATACCAGAAGTGATTAAACCAGCGTAATCAATGCTTGATTCAATAACATCAACAGTGTATTCGTCAAGGTAAGTAACATCTAATGACGTGTTCCAAGCAAGACCAGCTAAATCAAATTTGTAATTTAAGTTTAAGTCATAACCTTTTGTTTGCTCATAACCTACGTTTTGTAGTTGGTTATTAAACGAGATACGACCAGTGCTTTGGTTAAAATCAATATTTGCTGAACTACAAAGTGCTGTTGATTGATTAGCTAAAGAGCCATCTGATGCAAGACATGAGTCAACAATGTATTGGTTATTTACTGTAGCAATAGCGTTTTCAATTTCAATGTCGTAGTAATCTAACGTCATTGAGAAGCCATCAAACCACTCTGGTTCGTAAACTACACCAACAGTAACTGTATCAGCCAACTCAGGTGTTAATTGGTCATTACCGCCCACTGTAACTTCAGCTTGATCTTGTGCACCTGTAAAGCTAACTTGCTCGTAAGATGGAGAATCACCTGAGTATAACTCAGCAACTGTAGGAGCACGGAAAGCTGTAGAGCGAACACCACGAAGCATTAGTTCATCGTTTACGCGCCAAGTTAAACCAAGTTTCCACGTTTCATCAGAACCAAATGTGCTGTAGTCAAAAGCACGGATCGCAGCGCTTAATTCTACATTCTGTGCTAGGTAAGCATCAGCAACTAAAGGAATAGCAAGTTCAAGATATGCTTCGTTTACATCAAAACGACCGCTTGTTGCATCAACACGTGGGTCATTCGCAAGACCTTGTGAAGTGATAGAATCTGGTGTGTACCATGCTTTTTCTTCACGACGCTCAAGACCTGCTGCAAAACCTACAAAGCCCGCTGGTACTTCCATTAACTCACCAGAAAGCGCAGCTGTAATCATAAACAATTGACTACCACCTGAGTTTTGCTCGGTGTAAACATAGTCACTAAAGCTGCTGCTTGACCATGAAGCTTGTGAAAGAGGGTTAAAGTTACCAGCTTCAATTTCGCTTTGAATTGAACCCATGTTGTGAAGGTTGCTTAAGCGATCCACTGAGTCATTACGACCAAAAATAACTGATGTATCCCACTCTAAGCCATTATCTAAATAACCTGCAGCACCGATAACAGAACGAACTGTATCAACTACTTGAGATGAATCACGTGTACCAGTGTCTACCATACGGCGGCCGTAAGAAACTTCATCACCGTAGTTAATGTTTTGGTCGATTAAAGAATCACCCATCCATTCAGCGTAGTCAAAGTCGAACCATACTGGTTGAGGCGCTAATTGCTGCTCTGACCAACGTTTTGAGTATGTAAACTCAGAGTATAAACGCGTGTCATCAGTTAAATCAAAGCTACCAATACCTGTAAGGTTTAAACGACGCATTGGCGTATATAAGTAGCTAGATTGCGAATAGTTGTAAGCGTCACTAGTACCAAAGTCGTGCCAGCCATCATCAGCTTGACCTTGCAAAGATTCATCACCTGACCAAACATGGCCATTAGGTGTATAAGAAGAACCAGAACAGTATGGAGCACTGCCATCGCCATCTTCAGTTAATGGACAATCAGAAAAACTACGATCTGCCTGAGAAGCATCGCCACGGTCTGTATACTGTAAACCGATTACAACATTACCACGACCGAAGTTACCACCCATAGTGATATCAAAAGACGTTTCATCTGCATCACCTTCAGTAGTGATTGCTGATTTAACGTTAAGGTCTAAGCCTTCAAAGTCATCTTTTAAGATAATATTTACAACACCTGCAACAGCATCCGTACCATAAACAGCAGATGCGCCATCTTTAAGTACTTCAATGTGCTTGATCATAGATACCGGAATAGTATTCAAATCAACGGTAGAAGCAGCACCTGTACCTGAGTTGATCATACGACGGCCGTTTACAAGTACTAAAGTACGTTGTGAACCTAAACCACGTAAATCAATTGATGCATTACCACCAGACCCATTATTAATACCTGGGTTAGTCATTGCGCCGCCTGTAGCGGTCATTTTTTGTAGTACAGAGTCTACTGATACAGCGCCTGAAGCAGTGATATCGTCAGCACCGATAATAGTAACTGGGCTAGCGGTTTCCATATCTGCGCGCTTAATGCGAGAACCCGTTACTTGAATTTTTTCGATTGCTTGTGCTGAGTCTTCAGCAGCTAGAACTTGCACACTTGAGAACATTGGGAATGCTGCAATTACAGCTAAACCAAGAGTTGACTTTTTCATGAATAAACCCTACTTGTTGGAAATTTACCTTAATTGGTAATGCTCACTTTTTATTAGAATAGTGAGTCAGGTGGGCAACTTAGGCGCTTTTAACTGAACGAAAACTTAACAGCAGTTCGTTTTATATCACACAACAAAATAGAATAACCATTTTAGGTACATAGGTTACATTATGTTTCAGTGTTAATTAATAAATACACATTGAAAACAATACTATAAATAAATATAGAAACATTATAAACACAGCTGAAACCAAAGTGATTCACTTTGTAATCAAATGTAATTACTTGAGTTTTGTACCAAAAATAGACAAATTAACAACTTGATCACAGCACATTATTAAAAGCGTAAAACTAAATGTTAATTACTAACCATATTTATGCATAGTTACCGGCTAAATAGTCTTAATTAGTTACTTACAAAGGAATTTTGGATTTGTTTTTTGTTCAGCGGCAATTAAAAATTGAACTTTTTAGAGTTACTTTTACAGCGAGTGAGAATTGTAGAGGTTTTATCAGGCACTGAGCTTTAATGATCTGAATAGAATAAAGCACGTACAGTATAGTGAAGATTAAATTTAGTAAGTTACATAAAAATAATAGTTGAGAGTATCAATTTGTGATGTGGTGGTGTTTTTTACTATTAGCTCTAAATCCCATAGCATGTTTTTTTCTGAGCAAATACCAACCATCGTATTACTTTGCCATAAGTCATTATGCTTTTTAAAAAATTGCGGAATATAACCCATATACATAGTGATCCCTTTTAGCTTGGCATCTTCAATTTGTATGTTTGCAGGTAAGTCGCTAAAAATAGTGAATGGAGTTTCTGGTGAAAGGTTTTTCTCGCTTAACCATACTTTAACACCGTTTGAAAAAGTACATGGTAAATTAGCTTCACATTTGGCGTTTTTAAGTAATTTGACGTCTGAATTTTTAGAAAAATCACACGCTGTTAATAAAAAAATCAACGCAGTAAATAAACTTAACCTATATATAAGCATGACAATGTCGCAGCAAAGAAAAGCAAATACTAATAATCACGACTATAAATAACAAGTGTGAGTGTTATTATTAGAGCAAATTAGGCACAAACTGTATCAAAAAATAAACAACAAGCTCACAAAGTTTGATTGATGTCATAATTTTATGTAATTGACCTATCTTTTTTAGGCCAAAAAATTTATCATTTCACCCGCAAAAAATAAGGGTTTCTCGAGTTTGTTTTCTGAAGCATTCAGGCTTTGAACGTTTTAGGTAACACGCTTGAGAAAAATAGTAGGCCCCACTTTTTTAAAGTGGGTAATTCATTTCTAAACGCATTTATTGCAGCGGAAGCCAGAAAATGAGCCAAACAGTAGCATCACAAACTGAGTATAACTATAAGGTTGTACGCCAATTCGCTATTATGACAGTGATTTGGGGCATCGTTGGCATGAGTATTGGGGTTCTGATTGCTGCCCAATTAGCTTGGCCAGCACTTAACTTTGATACACCATGGTTAACTTACTCTCGACTACGTCCGTTACACACGAACGCAGTAATTTTCGCATTTGGTACCAGTGCACTTTTTGCGACGTCTTATTACGTCGTTCAACGTACTTGTCAAACGCGTCTTTTCTCAGACAAACTCGCCGCCTTTTCATTTTGGGGATGGCAGCTCGTTATTGTACTAGCAGTGATTACATTACCACTTGGTATTACTAGCTCAAAAGAATACGCAGAACTTGAATGGCCAATCGATATTTTAATCGCTGTGGTTTGGATTGTTTACGCAATAGTATTTTTTGGTACTTTAATCAAGCGTAAAGTGTCGCACATCTACGTTGCTAACTGGTTCTACGCTGGCTTTATTATTACTGTTGCAGTGCTACACATTGTAAACAGCATGGCAGTACCAGTATCGTTAACTAAATCATATTCTATCTACGCAGGTGCTGTAGATGCAATGGTTCAGTGGTGGTACGGTCACAACGCTGTAGGTTTCCTACTAACTGCTGGTTTCTTAGGTATGATGTATTACTTTGTACCAAAACAAGCAGGCCGCCCAGTTTACTCATATCGCTTATCGGTAGTTCACTTTTGGGCACTTATCTCATTATACATTTGGGCAGGTCCTCACCACCTTCACTACACTGCACTTCCTGATTGGACGCAAAGTTTAGGTATGGTTATGTCTATTATCTTATTCGTTCCATCTTGGGGTGGTATGATTAACGGCATCATGACCCTGTCTGGCGCTTGGCATAAGCTTCGCACCGACCCAGTATTGCGTTTCTTAGTTGTTTCATTGTCTTTCTACGGTATGTCTACGTTTGAAGGCCCAATGATGGCAATTAAATCTGTAAATGCGTTATCTCACTACACAGATTGGACAATCGGCCACGTACACTCAGGTGCACTAGGTTGGGTTGCTATGATCTCAATTGGTGCTATTTACCACCTTATCCCTGCGTTATTCGCACAAGGTCGTATGTACAGCGTTAAATTGGTTAACACCCATTTCTGGTTACACACGGTAGGTGTTGTACTTTACATTGTTGCAATGTGGATTTCAGGTGTTATGCAAGGTCTAATGTGGCGTGCAGTTAACTCTGACGGTACATTAATGTACAGCTTCGTTCAGTCTTTAGAAGCGTCGCATCCTTTCTACATTATGCGCTTTGTAGGCGGTGTATTCATCGTAACAGGCATGTTAGTTATGGCTTATAACGTTTTCCGTACTATTTCAGCTGAAAAAGAATCACTGAAGTTAGACGCGCAAGCACAATTAGCATAACGGAGTGAGATGATGAGCAATAAAAATTCACAAAACAAACATGAAATAGTAGAAAAGAACGTTGGCCTAATGGCTATTCTGACTGTTTTTGCTATTAGTTTTGGTGCATTAGTTGAAATTACTCCGCTAATGTTCCAAGACGATACGACTAAACCTGTTGAAGGCCTGCGCCCACTTAACGCGCTTGAAATGGAAGGCCGAGACATTTATGTACGTGAAGGTTGTTACAACTGTCACTCACAAATGATCCGCCCTTTTCGCGATGAAGTTGAGCGTTATGGTCACTACTCTGTAGCTGGCGAGTCAGTATGGGATCACCCTTTCCAATGGGGTTCTAAACGTACTGGCCCTGACCTTGCTCGTGTAGGTAAACGTTACTCGGACGATTGGCATTATGCTCACTTAGTTGACCCACGTGCCGTGGTTCCTGAGTCGAACATGCCAGGTTTTCCTTGGTTAGCAGAGACAACGGTTGATACAAGCCTAACTCTGAAAAAACTACAAATTTTCCGTGATACTTTTGCTATCAACCCTGAAAACCCAAAGCACCCGGGTTTAGGTTATGGCAGCGACGAAGAGCTTCAAGCAGATGTTGAAAAAGTTAACGCTATGAATAACGGCGAAGGCGCAACAGAAATGCAAGCCTTGATCGCGTATTTACAGCAACTTGGCACCCACTTGAAGTAAAAAATTATGGATTACGGAACATACAGAGGCATTTTGACTCTGGTAATTTTAGTATTGTTTATTGTGATTGTTGTATGGGCATACAGCAAACGTAGCAAAAATCGTTTTGATAACGCTGCTAATGCCATTTTTGAAGATGAAAAAAAACATAACAACACACTCTCTAACGAGGAAAAGGAGTCTGAAAAATGACTAGCTTTTGGAGTATTTGGGTTATTGTTTTAACCCTAGCCTGTTTAATTATCATCTTTAGCTTATTAGTTTGGAACCTTAAAAACTATGCCGGCGTTAAAGAAGGTGAAGATTGTGGGCATGAATATGACGGTATTACAGAGCTAAACAATCCACTACCAAAATGGTGGACGTACATGTTTTTTGCAACATTTGTTTGGTCTGTATATTACCTTGCAGCTTACCCAGGTTTAGGTAACTGGGAAGGTTTAGGTAAATGGACTAGCTCTAATCAGGGTATTACGTCTTTAGCTGAATCTAAAAAAGCAGTTGCGGATGCTAAAGAAGAAGGCCGTTTTGTTAAACTTGATAAAGAGTACGAAGCTGCAGAAGAGCGTTTTGGTCCAATTTTCAACAAACTTGCACAAGTACCCGTTTTAGATTTAGTTAATTCTAAATTTGAAGGTGATGCAGCGCAGCAAGTTGCTCTTGAAAATGGTGATAAACACGAGCAAACAGATGGTCAATTAGCACTTGAGATTGGTCAGCGTTTATTTTCGCAAAACTGTGCTCAGTGTCATGGCTCTGATGCCCGTGGTGGAACTGGCTTCCCTAACCTAACTGATAAAGATTGGTTATACGGTGGTTCACCTGACAAAATTAAAGAAACACTTCTTTATGGTCGTATAGCTGCAATGCCTTCTTGGGGTGCTGCACTTGGTGAGCAAGGCGTAAAAGAAATGACGGCTCATGTTCTTAGCTTATCTGGTCGTACTGTTAACCAAAAAGATGCAGCCGCTGGCGCCGCTAAGTTTGCCATGTGTGCAGCGTGTCACGGTGCTGATGGTAAAGGGTCTGTTGCACATAACTTACCGTTTGGTGCACCTAACCTAACAGATAACATTTGGTTATATGGTGGCTCTCAACGCGCTGTTGAAGAAACGCTTAATCATGGCCGCGCCGGTGTTATGCCAGCATGGAAAGACATTTTAGGTGAAGATAAAATTCACTTGTTAACTGCGTATGTTTACAGCTTATCGCAAGATAAATAAACATTGAGTTAACCAATAATTAATCTTTTTATTTCAATAGATTAATCCAGATCAAAAAAGCCTCCAGTCGGAGGCTTTTTTTTAGTCTTTTACAAATATTTGCTATAAAATAACCCCACCTAAACTAATTTTAGAGCAACTATGCAACCTACTCCGTGGTATAAAAATTTTTGGCCTTGGTTTTTAATCTTTTTTCCTCTCGCGGCCATTATTGGGTGCATAACGTTAATTATTACTGCTGTGGGCAATGGCCCAGACATGGTGGTAGATGATTACTACAAAAAAGGTAAAGCTATTAATTTAGAGCTTACTAAGTTTGAAAAAGCCAAAGCACTCTTTTTACACGGCGAGCTTAATGTTACTGATGAACGCGTTAGTTTTAAATTTACTAAAGGCGATTATAGTAATGTACCTGCATTAAAATTATCATTTTATCATCGCACCATCAAAGCCCATGACTTTGCCGCCACATTAACTCCAAATGCTAATAAAGAATTTACAGCCCTACTCGAAAACTATACACCGGGCGCCTACTCTGTGTTTATAGAGCCTATAGATGGCAGCTGGAAGTTAAAAGAAAACATCACACTTCCTACAGAGCAGCCTCTGTTAGTTACGCCTAATTATAAGTAGTAGTAAATATGAGTACTTCTTGCTTTCATTGTCTTGAGAGTGTGCCTAAAGGGTTTAGTGCAACTGTTATTATAGATAACACGTCGCAGCCAATGTGTTGTATTGGCTGCCAAGCGGTTGCGCAAAACATTGTTGATCAAGGCATGACCGACTACTACAAATACCGTACCGTTCGAGCCGGTAAAGTAGAGCAATTAGTACCAGAGCAACTCGCGTTTATAAAAAGCTACGACAATGAAGACATACAAGATGAGTTTATAGCCACAAACGACAACATCTCTGAAGTATTATTAAGTGTTGAAGGCATTACCTGTGCCGCGTGTGCCTGGCTTATCGAAAAGCAACTACTAAGCTTAAAAACAGTTAAGCGCGTTGACGTAAACACCTCAACTAACCGCGCTATGATCCAGTGGGATAAAACAAACACACCACTGAGTGAAATCATTACCGCTTTGGCTAAAATTGGCTACAAAGCCTACCCGTTCCAAGCTGATACAGAAGCCCAACAAAAACAGCAAACAGCTAAAGCTTATATACGTCGTTTAGGTGTTGCTGGGCTGATGACCATGCAAGTAATGATGTTCGCATTTGCCATGTACTTTGGCATGTTCTCAGGAATGGATAGCAACTTTGAGCAATATTTTAGGTGGATAAGCTTAGTGCTTGCCTCGCCGGTTATTTTGTACAGCGCCCTGCCCTTTTTAACTAATGCCATTAATGGTTTGAAAGCCAAGCAACTCAACATGGATTTACCCGTATCGCTTGCTATTTTTGGGGCTTATGGTGCTAGTTGCTATGCTACGTTTATGCAAGTGGGCGAAGTTTATTTTGAATCAGTTTGTATGTTTACCTTTTTGCTATTGCTAGGTAAATACTTAGAATTTAGAGCCCGATTAAAAGCCAGTGAATTTACAGCTAACTTACAAAAACTACTCCCTCTTACTGCCCGCACACTCGATGAAAACGGCAATGAGCACATTATTGCTGCAAAAAAACTAAAACTAAACGATATAGTACTCATAAAAGCTGGCGAAACTATTCCAGCCGACGGTGAGTTAGTTAAAGGTAAAACAACAGTCGATGAGTCAATGATGACCGGCGAGCATCAACCTGTTACTAAATTTATTGGTCACAATGTTTACGCCGGCTGCGTTAATCACGATGGCGTAATAGAAATAAAAATTAATAAAATTGGCCAAAACACGCTTTTAAACCAAATTATTCGCTTGCAACACAATGCATTAACCAAGCGCCCTAAATTAGTGGAGATAACCGATAAAGTAGCTCAGTGGTTTATTGCATCTTTACTTATATTTGCCTCTATAACTGCTATTGGTTGGTATCAAATAGATCCTGATCACGCCTTTTGGATCACTATTTCGGTACTGGTTGCCACTTGCCCATGTGCTTTGAGTTTAGCTATTCCAACCGCACTTACGTGCGCCGTTGCAACACTTACTCGAAAAGGCATATTGATAAAGCAAGCGCATGTACTTGAAACGCTCTCAAAACTAACATTATTTGCTTTTGATAAAACAGGCACGCTTACCCAAGGAAAATTTACACTCGACGCGGTAGATATACTTGATGAAAACTACAGCAAAGCTGACGTTTTAGAAATAGCGGCTCAGCTTGAGCGTTATTCTGAGCACCCTATAGCAAGTGCATTTAATGGATACCCCCCTGCTAAATATGTTTTAAATAATATAGAGGTGCACCCTGGCCTCGGTATTAGCGCACAAAATGCAGCTAACCATTATGCTATTGGTAAAAGCGGCTGGTTTGAGAGTAAAAAAACCAACGCTCAAGCCAGTTTGTATATAAACAAACAAGTAGTTGCGCGTTTTTATTTTGTTGATAAAGTAAAAAGTGATGCTACAAAACTTATTAGCTCTTTGCAGTCGCAAAATTTAAGCTGCCATATGCTAACGGGTGACGCTTCCGATGCAGGGCAAAAAATTGCTAAGCAGCTAAAACTTGAAAGTGTGCAAATAGGCCTCTCACCTAAAGATAAACAAACTGCTGTAGAGCAATGGTCATCGCAAAATGAGGTTGTTGCAATGGTGGGTGATGGCATTAACGACAGCCCCGTATTTGCCAGTGCTCATTTATCTATTGCAATGGAAACCGGCGCTGATATTTCTAAAAATAGCGCTGATGTAGTGCTATTAAATAGTGATTTAGCGTCAATTGATCACCTATTAAATGTGGCTAAACAAACTAGGCGTATTATTAAGCAAAACCTTGCCCTGTCTTTATTGTATAATGCCTCTATCTTGCCGCTCGCAGCCCTTGGTCTTGTTGCTCCATGGATGGCCGTTATTGGAATGTCTGCCAGCTCAATTATTGTTATTAGCAATTCACTAAGGCTTTTGAAGTTATGAGCATAATTTATATTTTGATCCCGATTGCTATATTGTTCGTCATTATTGCCATTGGTGTATTTTTTTGGGCTGTTAAAAGCGAACAATTTTCTGATTTAAACAAACAAGGTCACAGTATTTTGTTTGAAGATGATAAAGAGCAGCACAACAAAAGTAATGATTGACCCTCTTTATATTAGCGCTTTTTTAATGGGCCTAATTGGCAGCGGCCACTGCCTTGCTATGTGCGGAGGTATTGCAAGCTCTTTACAATTAGCCAGCGACAAGCGTAAAACACTTACCTACTCATTCGCTTATAATATTGGGCGAGCATTAAGTTACATGGTTGCAGGCTCACTTGTTGCGGGTATAAGTAGCCAATTTGCTAAACAAAATACATCATTTTCTATAACGCTTTCATTTATTGCAGCAATTTTTATGCTTTTGGTAGGCGTTTATATAATGCGTTTAGGTCCTACATTGCAATGGTTAGAGAAAATCGGCAAAACGCTTATTTGGCAGCATATTGTTAAGCTTAATAAATATTTAATGCCCGTTGACTCAACAGTTAAAGCATTGGGTTATGGCGCGTTATGGGGCTGGCTTCCGTGTGGTTTGGTTTATTCAGCATTAACGTGGGCAATGACGAGCCCTACAGCCTTTGATGGCGCTATTGTAATGTTATGCTTTGCACTAGGTACATTTCCAGCCATGATCACTCTTGGCTTAGCGGCGCAAAAACTTAATAGCATAATAAACCATCCTTGGACCCGTATTGTATTAGGTAGTGTTATAATTTGGTATGGTATCTACTTATTGATTATTGCAACCGACAAGTTAGTACATTAATGTTTATAGTGTATTAACCTTTCGAGGTTTATTTGCCCCAGTATATAAAAACTAAAACGGATTAAATTATGGATTTCTCTCAAAGTCGCGCTAAAAGTAATTGTGCTATTAGCTGTAATAACTGCAGTATAAGCCAATTGTGTTTGCCGTTTTCGTTAAATGGCCAAGAAATGGATAAACTTGACGAAATTATTGAGCGAAAAAAACCACTGCATAAAGGCGACTATTTATTTGAGTCCGGCGCACCTTTGCTGGCTATTTACGCTGTACGCTCTGGCTCATTTAAGTCTTATACACTCTCAGAGCAAGGTGATGAGCAAATTACAGGCTTTCATTTAGCCGGCGATTTAGTCGGGTTTGATGCTATTAGCAAAATGGCCCACCAAAGCTTTTCTCAAGCACTTGAAACCTCTATGGTATGCGAAATTCCATTTGATACCCTTGACGAACTAGCCGGTAAATTACCTAAGCTTCGCCAGCAAATAATGCGTTTAATGAGCAGCGAAATTACCTACGATCAAGAAATGTTGTTACTGCTTAATAAAAAATCAGCAGAAGAGCGCTTAGCCAGCTTTATTTATAACCTTTCAGAGCGTTTTGGTGAACGTGGTTTCTCGCGTAAAGAGTTTAGATTTACCATGACCCGTGGAGAAATCGGTAATTACTTAGGTTTAACCGTTGAAACCATTAGCCGTTTATTAAGTCGTTTTCAAAAAGCCGATTTAATCAAAGTTGAAGGTAAATTTATTACTATTTTAGATAACAGTGCGCTGGCAAAAACTGCGGCAATAGTTAAGCCTTGCTAAGCCAGTACTCCCTGTAACTTTGACTTAGAACAACAATTTGTGTGCTACCCCTTTAACTGTTTTGTATTTACGTTACACTAAATATAGAACTTCAACTAAGGAGTAGCTCATGAACACCATAAAACGCATTTTAGCGGTTATCGATCCTACCAAAGACGACCAGCATGGCTTATCACGCTCAATTGAGCTTGCCAAAAAATCTGGCGCAAGTATTACCGCCTTTATGACGGTTTACGACTTCTCTTACGAAATGACTACCATGCTCTCTGGCGAAGAACGAGAAGCTATGCGAAGCGCTGTTATAAAAGACCGTGAACTTTGGCTAACCGACTTGGTCTCTGTGTATAACGATATCAATATAGAAACGCAAGTGGTTTGGCATAACCGTCCTTACGAAGCCATTATTCATACCGTTATGGAGCACAACTTCGACTTAGTCATTAAAGGCACACATCAGCACGGCGCGCTTAAATCAGTTATATTCACCCCTACCGATTGGCATTTAGTACGAAAGTGCCCTGCCCCGGTGTTGTTTGTAAAAGAAATGGCGTGGCCAGCTAATGGTAATATTTTAGCTGCTATTAACGCAGTAAGCGAAAACGATGAACACGTTGCACTTAACAAACGCATTATTAAAGATGCACAGTTTTTATGTGAACTGGCAAACGCAAAACTCAACTTAGTTAATGCATACCCAGCCACACCTGTAAATATTGCTATCGAAATTCCAGAGTTTAACCCAGGTGTGTATAACGAATCAGTAAAAAAACACCACATTGAATCTACAACACAGCTTGCTAACGACTTTAATTTAACGACAGAGCAATGTTTTATTGAAGAAGGCTTACCTGAGGATGTGATCCCCGATGTAGCTAGACGTTTAAATAGTGAATTAGTGGTTATTGGCACTGTTGGACGTACTGGTTTAAGCGCGGCTTTAGTGGGTAACACCGCAGAGCATGTAATTGATAGTTTAGATTGCGATGTACTTGCATTAAAACCAGACGGTTATGTCAGCCCTCTTGCCAAAAGTTAAACAAAGCCTTAACTAGCGCTTTAATACCCATAGTACTTGGGTATATAATACGCCCCTTTATTTTTAGCAATTAACTTTGCGTATGTTTATCAAGGGGGCGTAATTGTCACATTCAGATCAAGCTAAAGCTCAATTTAATTTAAATAAGCTTCAAAAGCGTTTACGCCGCCAAACTGGTCAAGCCGTTATGGACTTCAATATGATTGAAGAGGGCGACCGCATTATGGTGTGCTTATCGGGCGGCAAAGATAGCTACACTATGCTTGAAATGCTTCAGCACCTTAAACGTGTTGCGCCAATTAAGTTTGACTTGTTCGTGGTCAACCTCGATCAAAAGCAACCAGGCTTCCCAGAGCATGTATTACCAGAGTATCTTGATAAACTTGATATCGAATACAAAATTGTTGAAGAAGACACCTACAGTATTGTTACCGATATAATCCCTGAAGGTAAAACAACGTGCTCACTTTGCTCGCGCTTACGTCGCGGTATTTTATATCGTACGGCAAAAGAACTTGGCGCGACTAAAATAGCACTTGGCCATCACCGCGATGACATGATCGAAACACTCTTTTTAAATATGTTTTACGGTGGCAAGCTTAAAAGTATGCCGGCTAAATTAATGAGCGATAATGGCGAGCATATGGTTATTCGTCCATTGGCGTATTGCAAAGAGGCCGACATAAGCCAATATGCTTTTGTACAGGGTTATCCTATCATTCCGTGTAACTTATGTGGCTCACAAGAAAACTTACAGCGTAAGCACACCAAAAACATGCTTGCTAAGTGGAACGAAGAGCACCCTGGCCGTATAGAAAGTATTTTTACAGCGATGCAAAATGTAGTGCCTTCTCATTTAGCTGATGCTGAATTATTTGATTTTGAAAACCTAAAAACCGGTGAAGTAATAGATGGTGGTGATATTGCGCTAGATAAGCCAGATATTCCAAAAGTGCCTGTAAATACAGACGACGAGCAACCAGCTCAAGCTGATGTAGTTACTATAAATTTAAGCTAAATTACACATTTAAGGGCTTATATTAAGCTCTTTTTAGCCCTTCGCTAACCCCTGTAAAAACTCTAAACTTAGCTTTTCTTGATTATTTGCCTGATACGGTAGTTGTTGTAAGCTATCGTATGCAAAATCGGTGATCTCAAAAATACTAACTTCACTATTACCAAAACTATTGAGCTCACCAGGACTTGGTGACATCCTCTCAATCACAAAGTCACTTAAATGCATATCAGTAATACCTTGGGGTAACACCGACCAATGCGCTTTTAAGGTAACGCTTTGACTCCCTTTTGACAAACGCTCTTTAGCCACTAAATGTGCAAGAGGTGTATTACCACTGTATAAATTAGCCCTTACACGGTAAAGGCCACTCTTTTTTACAGTTAAATTTGCAGGCACAAGCATATTTTCATTTTGGGGGTAAGCATTTTCAAACCCAGTTAACGTGGCACTAGGCGCCATGTATTGAATCTGCGCGACTACTGGTACTTTTTTCCCTGCTATATCGGCATCAACAAATATTTGTAAATTACGTGGGTAGTCTTCTTTAGCTTTAAAAGTAACAATAGCCTCACCTTGTCGCGCTGAGCCATTGTGAGTATTTAGCACTTCTTTGGTATCTGTATTTGATAACTCAACACTTACTTTAGTTAAGTTAGTTGCACTTACACTCAACTCAATTTCTTCTGGGTAAACATATCTATATTGCTTTAAGCTCAAAGTAAGCGCTTCAGTGCCCGATTCATCAATTGGGCTTATTACAGGATAAAATTGGTTTGGTTTTAAACGGTCTTCATCTTGTGGGTTTAAAGGTTGAGAGTAAGGTGGATATTTAAGTGCACTTTCATATTGCATAACCACTTGCTCTGCCGCTTTTGTTAAATCTTCATTAAAGGCAACTTGTTTTTTTGACTCTATTTTTTTATTTTTTGGTAAATCAATGGCTATCACTTTACTAGGAACAGGTGCAGTAGCCATAGTTGATTGATAAACCAACTCTTTTTTTCGCTCATCGATTGGAGCTTCATCACTTTGGTTAACAAACCACAAAGTATATAAAGCTATACTGATAAGTAACGCTACTGCGTAAAATTTCTTCATAAGTATTAAATATTCCTTTAAAGCGTGCAGATCACTGCACGCTATTTATTTTTATGGGATCACATTATAAATAAGTGCTGACGCACTTTTACTATTTGAGTCTTTTATATAACGGTACTGCTTTTTCCAAAACCAAGTTCCTGTTGTTTCATCAAAAGTAGTAAAACCAACATTTTGATCATCAACGCCTATATTATTCATTGCAATAGTCACATTACCTTTGCGCTGCGCGTTATGGATTTCATTATGGCTGTAACTGTCGCTCATCATCATTGGGTAATGGTTTGGCATAAAGCTATTTACAGCATCACCTTGCGACTTTAAACGTCCATCTGTATCAATACTTTGGCTGCAACTGCCAAAAGATTTTGCAGAGCTTGCGCCACATGACGAATGCGATGCCACTACCGAATCATCATTACCTTTTAAAAAACCACCTGTTATACCTAAATATGCATTTCCATCGGCTACAAAACGTAAGCGAGGGGTACGTGCATCAGGAAGCGGCGAAATTTTACGCGCATTATTTACTTTTAAGTCGTGTAAAACGCCTACGGCTTCTGTTACATCACTTCCTAGCCACCATTTGAGTGCGGCATCCACTGCAAAGTTCCATGCTGCGCCAGTTAATGCACTTACTGCAACATCTGCAAGCTCGCTACCGCCACCAGCCCCCGCTAAATCAAAGGTCGCCACAATATTTAGTGGCTCAAGCCCTGCATTTTCTAGCCAATTTTCTTGATTATCAATAATATGACGTGCAATTAAATCACCCGTTGAATGCGTTACTAATACACAACCCTGATCGCATAGATTCGAGCGAGAAATTTGTTTCAGTTTTGGCCATACCCAATCAGTTGAAATTTTACCTTCTACTCGCTCGTATGCAGGCCAATCAATACGTTCGTCAGCTCTGTTGTTCCAGTACGACTGCCAATAGATTTCGCCATCATTAACAACGTCACTACCCGACTTGTTTGTTATTTGAGAAACCTGTAAACCATGAATTAATATAATTTTGTAGTCTTTACTTGTTGCAGAAAAGCTCATTAACATAGCAAGGCCTGCACCAAGTAAATAACTTAGCTTTTGTGTGCGTTTTTTGTTGTTCATATAATTCCTTAATGGTGTGTGTTCAATGTGTTTTTGATCATTTAAGGTATTCATGTGGTGTTTTGCGCTGCGCTATACACAGCACAAACATCAGTATTAGGAACAACGCTCAAAAATGCAACAAGTTATTATCATTTACTTAATTTAAATTTTTACTCAAATTAAATCAATTAATTAATGACCTATCATTGTAAAAAATGAAATTGTTTATAGGTATTATACCAATTAACTTTATTAAGTGATTTATTTTTAGGCTGGAAAAACATGTTGATAGCTAGGCAAAAAATTTGCTATTTAGTTGTTCTCGCAATTGCTCCTGCATTGCTCTACCTTCTGCATCCATGCAGTCGTAAATGAGAATTTTGTAACGCAGGTAACGAGACGTTTAGCCCCGCTAAAATGATTAAATATTATTGCGGGTTGGCATTACTAGGGCGTGTAGATCTTTTAAGGTTTAATTTTCAGCAGTCTGTTTAGTATTTAGTTAAGCCTTAGGAACTTATATTTTAAATTGAGGGGGTTTAGGTGATATTAATTTTTAGTTAGGTATTGATTAGATGGAGTAATTTTAAAAATTACGCATTAATTTAAATACTTGGCTCTATTATTTAAAGCCAAGTATTTTACAGGTAGATTAGCTGTTCGCTTTTAGCTCGCTAGTAAACTGGCCTATCGCATTTACTACTTCTTGCGCACCGTTTTGTATTTCGCTCATAACATCACCAGATTCTTTAGATAATGCTAAACCGCGTTCTGCTTTTTCCTGGCCTTGCTCTATAACCGAAACCGTATTTTGAGTTTGCGAGCGGTTTCGTTGCACTACTTCTACAATTTCTTCAGTTGCTTTTGATGTACGCGACGCTAAAAGTCTAACCTCATCGGCTACCACAGCAAAGCCTCGTCCTTGCTCTCCAGCGCGTGCGGCTTCTATTGCAGCATTTAAAGCAAGTAAATTTGTTTGCTCAGCTATGCTACTAATACTTTGTACAATACTTGCTATTTGCTGCGACTGCTGATCAAGCGCCGATATTTCGCTGGCTGCTTGCTCCATATTTATTGCAAGTTCAGTCATTACTGCAACAGTGTCTTTAATTACTCCAGCGCCTTGCTCTGCTTTTTTATCTGTTTGAGTAGACGTGTTGTATGCAATTTCCGCGGCTTGCGATATAGCTATTTCTTGATTAACTTGATCAGTAATAACCGTTGCAAACTTCATAACTTTATAAAGTTCATTAGCATCATTAGAAATTGGATTGTAAGAGGCTTCAAGCCACACAATATTTCCGTATTTATCAACGCGTTTAAAACGCTCAGCTATAAACTGCCCTTCACGTAGTTTCTTCCAAAACTGTTGATACTCTTGTGAGTTAGCTTCTGCTGGCTCACAAAATGTTCGGTGGTGTTTACCAATTAATTCTTTTTCTTGGTAACCCATTGCTGCTAAAAATTGATCATTTGCTTTTAATACATGACCTTCTAAATCAAATTCAATCACCGCCATAGAGCGATAAATTGCCTTAATTGTGTCGCTTTGCTCACGAGATGCAGTAATAGTTTTGGTTAAGTCACTGCCAAATATAGAAAAATAAAGAAGCTGATCTTGCTCACCTTTCACTGGGTGTACTATTAAACGTAACCATTCTGCTTTGCCATCAAAGCGGGTAATTTGTAATGTACCACCCCAGTGGCCTTCTGCTTTAATTGCTTTTTGTAAGCTTGCAAAATCTTTTGATTGGCGAGACTGCTCAGTAATAAAATCATTAAATGGGTTATTAGTTAACGTATCTTCATCATAACCAAGCTTTTGTAAAAATAAGTCATTAGCATGGGAAATACGCCCATCGTAAAGAATATTAACAACTAACATCTCACGGTAAAGCCCTTCCCACACTTGCTGCAGTGGATAAAGCTCAGCTTTTAAAGAGGCGATTTCATTTTGTTTATTTTTAGAGAAAAACATTAATATCCTTACTCGGCCGTGTTGTTCTGTATGGATTGAAATTTGTTCAATCTAGGGGCAATTTAACCCGGTGCACGTTTTTTAACCTAGTGGGCTCGGTAGGTGTTCCTACGTTACCCTACTGCCTTACATCCATGTAGTTAATAATCCCTAAAAGAACCCTTTAGGCAGCGCATGTTTGATATTTATACTGCCATATTGCCTATTTATGGGGAATAACCACACTACATAGGCTCAGCCTTGCCTAAAACCAAATTGGTTGCTTAAAGTTCAACCACTAAAAACAACGTGCCCTGATACAATTAATATAAATTAATTTCAGTATAGAAGGTAATTACCATAACGCGATAAATAATAAGCAGTTAAAAACTAAATTAGCTATTTAGCCTTTCATATAAACCAGATGCTCTGGATACACTTTTATTCATTGCTAGTTGTAGCACTTTTTTATCTGCCACCAGCTCAAACCTATTTTTAGCACGTGTTATGCCGGTATACACTAATTGCCTGTTTATACCCATACGCGCTTGCTTAAGTGCAGGCAGCACCATTGCTGTATAGCTAAATTCAGAGCCTTGAGATTTATGTATAGTCATTACATATACTTTGTCGTGAGCGGGTAAGCGCGCGGGTGAAAATGCACGTTCATTACCTTGCTCGTCTATAAATATTGCTTTGAGTTGATTACTTTCATCGTGCATTAAAATACCAATATCACCATTAAAAAGTTTAAGCTGGTAATCGTTTTGGCTCACCATAATAGGCATACCACTATAATGACGCTGATTAGGGCTAACGGTTATTAAACCTTGCTGTTGTAGGGCTCTTTCAATACGCAAATTTAAACTATTTACACCGTAATCACCTTCGCGCACTGCAGCAAGTAATTGGTAATTAGCAAATGCACTGTGTATTTGTGCAACGCTTGCACCTTGAGCAATAAGCTCTAAGTAATTTTTATAATGGCCCGCAGCACTTTTTACGAGCTTTTCGATGGGTTTTGCTACAAAGTCGTAATCTAAAATCACATCGTTAAAGCGCCCTTCAGTACTTTCTTGCTCAACGTAATTTAAAATACCGGTGTTATTGGTGTTCACCGCAAGTGCTAGTTGACCAATGCCACTTTGTGCATCAAATCGATAACTATGCTGTAAAAATGCAATACAGTCAGCAAGTTTAAATTCACTATGTGTTTGAGTCGCTAATTTATTATTTCCATTAAAACATAACCGATTAAGCTCATCGCACCGCGCTTTTGAGTAATTAGGCGTATGCCCAAGTTCTAATCCTTGGCATAAATCACTCATTACACTGCCGGTATCAACTGAGGCTAGTTGATCTTTATCGCCTAGTAATATTAAGCGTGCATGCGCAGGCAGTGCCTCTATTAATTTGGCCATTAGCGATAAATCGACCATGCTCGCTTCGTCAATAATTAATACATCTAAGTGCAGTGGATTAGCTTTATTATGCCTAAATTTATTAGTAAACGGTTTCACGCCTAATAAACGATGAATAGTTTGAGCACTTTGAGGTATCAGCGTTTTAATATCATCTGGAATCGTTGTAAGCTTATTTTTAGCCCCTAAAATAGACTCACTTAAACGTGCTGCCGCCTTACCTGTTGGTGCCACCAGCTTAATGCTTAGCGGTGCTGTTTTATAAAGTGACTGTAAAATAGCGAGTAACTTAGTCACCGTAGTGGTTTTACCGGTGCCTGGCCCTCCGGTGATCACACTAAACCCTTTGGTTGCAGCAATAGCACACGCTACTTTTTGCCAATCAGTTTCAATTGCTGGGTTTGTCGGAAAATAAGTATTTAAAAGCGCAGCTAACACCTCGTTATTTATATTGAGCTTTCGCTCGCTCATACTTAATAGCCTTGTGGCTAATGTTTGCTCATAACCTGCTAGGCGCGCAAAATAAAGGCGCTCATTAAATAATTGCAGTGGTTTACTCTCGCCAACACTTTGATGATTTTGTAAGTAGTTATACGCGGTTTGAGCATTAAAGCCCTCTGCAAAGGGAGTTAATGTGTCGGGTATATTTCCTTCAAGTTTATTAAAATCACTTTGGCGCAAATTAAACGGGTTACTCCAATCAACATCGTTTAATGTTAAGCAGCTATGCTGACTTTGCTGCGATAAACACAGTAATAAAATAATATAAAATAATTCATTATCCGATTGTTCAAACTCATTACCGCATAGCAATTGTGCAAGCTTTATATCAACCATACGAACACGGTTTTGCGCTGTTAAATATTCAAGTAACGAAACAGTACTCACATTATTGGCTAACTGTGGCTGTGGTATTAGCTCTGCCGGATCATGTGTAAACGGCTCGTCGATGTGTGCCTCGTCAATATCATCAAACAAACCCGGTTGCTGGCTTAAATCGCTCATAGCATAGCTCCTTGGCTAAACAAGCCATCTAAAATAGTTACTTGCTCTTGCGTTAATTTTTTAAAATACACGCCTTGCCCTGCAGGCATCCCACGTAAAAAGGTGTAATAAACACCACCTAAATGGGTCTCTATTGAGTAATCACTAATGCGTTGTTTTAACAACCGGTGCAAAGCAACGGTATATATTAAATACTGTAAATGATACTGATGGCTACTCATAGCCTGATCTAGTAAGTCACTCTTATAATCAGCAGGGGTATTACCTAAGTAATTAGACTTATAATCTAAAATGTAATACTTACCTTGATAGCAAAAAATTAAATCTATAAAGCCTTTTAAGAGCCCTTTTACATTAGCAAATTCGAGTTTGCTCTGAGTAAAGCCAAAATGTTTAATAAGGATTTCGTTTAATTTGGGTGCACTTAAACTGCTCAGAGGTAAATTAAATTCCATTTCTACAAGGCAATCACTTGGCGCTAATTTACTCAAGCTTAAATCATTACTGCTGTTAGCATTTAATGGGCATTGCAACGAATCGAGTATCCACTGCTCAGTAACATCTTGCCAGCTTTCGCTAATGTGGTATTTTTCAAGCGCACGCTTTACAACCTCATCTAGGTTTTGCTCTTTATTTGTAGGGTGCTCAAGTGGGCTTGTAAAATCAATTTGCTCAAATATTTCGTGTAAACAACTACCCGGTTTTGCACCTTTAGGAAAACTGTAAGGGGAAGGTAGCTCGTCTTCTTGTGCTGCAAACTCATCCTTTTCATGATCTTCATCACTGCGCCCAGGCTCTATATGGTCGGTGTGCTTTTTAAAGCTCAGCGCACTAAAGCTAGTTGCTCGCCAGTCACGTTCAATAGTTGCCGTTACACTATTAATGCTAAGCGCTTGGGGTGAGTTTTCACTTTGTGCAAAACGTAATGTGCCCTGCTCTAACAACGTTTGTGAGGTAAATTGCTGGTAACTCATCGCTTTATTAGTAACGCAAAATTCACTTAAATGTGTACGCCATACTTGGCTGCTTGAAAGCTCAAGTCCTGAAAATAAAACATGCCCAAGTGCACTACTTTGAATAGCCAAGCGGCTGCTTTGCCCTTGCCCAATGTTATAAACGCCTAGCGAGCAAAAATGTACTGCGCGGGTAAGCGCTACATATAATAGCCGTAAGTCTTCAGCTAGGCGCTCTTGCTCTGCTTTTTGCAGTGCATCTTCGTTTTTACTTAAATCGTAAACCAATTTACCTTTATCATGATAAAGCGCTTCCTTGGTTTCGCGATAGCCACTAGCAAAAGGCATAAATACCAGTGGGTATTCAAGCCCTTTTGATGCGTGCATTGTTACAATTTTAACTAAGTTAGCATCGCTTTCTAGGCGTACTTGTACGGTTTCACCATCTTGTTGACTTACCTTTTGTGCAAACCAGCGCAGTAAACGTAAGGTGCCCTCAAGCTCAATTTGTTTTTGCTGGAGTATTTCACCTAAATGCCTAAAGTCGGTTAGCCATCGTTCTACGTTATACCCTAAACCTTGCCATTTAGCGCTTAGCTGATTGTGGCTCATTAAGCGCTCAAGCATGGCCATAGCGCCTTGTTTGTTCCAAACATGGCTAAGCTGTGCAAAAAAGTTTAAGTGGTCTTGCCATTTATTTTCATCATCGGCGAGTGCAAATATATCGTTATAACTTAAACAAAATAATGGGCCAGCAAGCACACCACGCAGTAATGACTCGTCGTACTGACCGTGTAAAGCCGTTAAAAAGTTAAGTAAATGATGGCTAAGCTCTTGGCTAAATACACTCTCTCGCGATAAGTAAACGCTAGAAATTTTGGCATCACTCAGCGCTTTTTTCATTATTTGTGCTTCTACACGGTCGCGTACTAATATACAAATGTCGGCAGCGCTTACGGGCTTATTGCCTATGCATGCTGTGCCTTGTTTTGCTTTTTCAAGCAAGGTAACAATTTTATTAGCAAAGTGGGTGGCTAAATGTGCTTGCCCCACTCCTTTGTTTGTTGGTTTGTTTTTTTCATCCGCAGCTTCATCAACAAATACGTTAAATTCAAAGGCCGTGGCTGGTTTACCATCTACTATAAATGTTTCGTCAGCTTTTTTACCTTTAGCAGCCACCGCGTTAAACGGTATAGCGTCGTTATAAATAAAGCTATTAGCGTGTTTACCAAATAAGCTATTAACGCTATTTACTATATCAGTGCTTGAGCGAAAGTTTGTACCTAGAGTAAATTGTTGCTCTGTTTGAACCGCTTCTTTTGCACCAATATAGGTAAAAATATCAGCGCCCCTAAAGCCATAAATAGCCTGCTTTGGGTCACCTATCATAGCAAGCGTAGTATTTTCTTGGCCGTATATTTTACTAAAAATACCATACTGAATCGGGTCGGTATCTTGGAACTCATCTATCATGGCAACCGGAAACAACTGCGCTATTTTTTGCGCCAGTGCATCGCCTTGCTCACCATTCAATGCGCTGTGTAAATTGGTGAGTAAATCATCTGGGGTGATCACACTTTGTTCTTGCTTGCGTTTTACTATGGCGGCTTTAACCCAGCGTGAAGCGTACTGCACTATCGCTATTTTTAAACCTTGATTTATCGTGTTATTAAGCGCAGCGAGTTCGTCAAACTGACTCAGTAATGGATGCGTAAATAATGGCTGATTTTTTTTATAATTTGCTGCATCACTTAAATTTTCGCTGCTCCATACCTCGAACGAATATTTGCTAGTGCCAAACTCAAAAAACAAATCCTCACTTGCACAAAAGGCTTCAAGCGCAGCCAAGCTTCCCTTACGAGCAGGTGTTTTAGAACCACTTAAGCCTGAGCCTTTAATCGCAGCAATAAATTCTTGATCTATTACCGCCCTTTTAAATGCAGGTACTCTATTAATGTATTCATCACGGGCTTGCCATACATCGTCTAAATTTATTTGCGGTGTAATGTGCGCATTAGCTTTATTAAGCACGCTACTTACTTGGCTAAATAACGACTCTGGGGCTGCAAATACATCTAAAATGGCATCGGTGCGTTCTTTATTGAGTGGGTATACAAACGCGCGCCAAAAATCTTTAATGGTTTCGAGCAGTATGTCGCGCTCGTCTAAAATAAACTCAAGGTTAAACGCCACACCCGATTCAAACGCATGCTGTTTTAACATTCGCTGACAAAAACCATGAATGGTAAATATGGCTGCTTCGTCCATCGATTTAGCCGCTGCATCAAGTAAATCAAACGCACGGTGTTTATCATCAACTGCGGCTATTACACCTTCGATTAACTCATCTTTTGGGTCTTGTCCAAGTAATGCATCGCGCGCAGCAATAATACGGCTGCGTACACGGTCTTTAATTTCTTGTGTAGCGGCATCGGTAAATGTCACCACTAATATTTGCTCAACACTGAGTGGCGTATTTAGCTCACCTTCTATTTGCATCCCTAATAAATAACGTAAATAAAGGCCTGTTATAGTATAGGTTTTACCAGTACCGGCGCTGGCTTCTATTAAGCTTTGCCCTATTAGCGGCATAGTTAGTGGGTTAAGCGCTTGCATGGTCACTCTCCTTTGCGTGTTCAAACAATGGTGCAAGTAACTTATCGCTCCACTTTATAAATTCTTCTTGGCAGTCATTGAGAGATTGCACTGTTAAGCGAATATAGGGGTTTTCGCCCTCGCCTCGCCCTATGTACTGCGGACTAAACTTACCCATAGCTTTGCCTATATCACCACCGCTTTTTACATACTCGTAGCCACTAACCGGAAAAAACGGTATTGGCTCTTTGCGAAGCGCTTTATATAGCTCAAACCAATCACTTAACAAGGCATCTGCATCGGCTTTGCTAATTGGCGCATAACTAATTTGCTTATCAAGCCCAAGCAGTAAAGTTTCTACATTTTGATCCATACTTTGCGCAGCTAAGTGGTATATAAAGCCTTTAATTAAATCTTTCGCTTTAATGCTGGCGCTTCGATAAAACACTTGTTTTTGCAGATAAATATGATTTAGCCAGCCTTCTATTTTGGTATTTTCTATTTGAAGAGCAACTTCAATGGGCTCACTTTTCCCGCCTTTAATTTGCTCTTTAACTTGCCCTGCAAGTGCATCTACACGATGCTCCATCCCTTCAAAAATTAAACTACCTACATTAGCCTGTGGCAGCTCACCGCGCTGTAATATTTGCTCAGTGCTCAGTGGTTGCTCGTTAATATTAGCGTCGAGTATTTCATCAAGATAAAAGTAACGGCGAAGCGCATCTAGGCTAAAGGGTTCCTCGTCTTTTGCGACTTCGTTAAATTGTGGCAGGCGTAAACCTAACGTTTGCTGATAAAAGCTCTCTTGTGCATTGCATACGCTTCTAATAAAGCTGTCTAAATCGAGTATTTCAGGAGGGGTAACGTCAAGTGCACAAACAGGTTGTACCATAATAGACTCACTCGGCAGCCAAATAGGGTTATAACTGTGATTATTTAGCTCACTACTTAGCTCATTACTTTTTAAATAATAAGCACTATTAAAGGGCTGTAAGTGTTGCTGGTTAATTAAACATGCGGGCAATTGCTTATCGCTTTCATTCGTTAACGCAAAGCTGCGGCCAATGTATTCTAAAAGCTCACTCACAAGGGTTGATGGCATACGGGGTTGGTTATCAAAACACGAACGGCCTATATAGCTCATATATAAACTATCACGAGCACTGAGTAGCGCCTCTAAAAATAAGTAACGGTCATCTAATTTACGTGAACGGTCACCTTTTTGCTTTTTAGAGTACGGCACTAAATCAAAGCCAATAGGTTGTACGTTACGCGGGTAATCAGCGTCGTTTAAACCTAGCATACACACCACTTTAAACGGTACTGCGCGCATTGGCATTAAGGTACAAAAGTTTACCTGGCCGACTAAAAACCGCTGCCCTACGCCTTTTTCTTGAATGTCTTGTTTGATTAAGTAACTTACAATGCGCTGCGACACAGCTTGGCTGTAATCGCCGTTATCGTGATGCTTTTGTAACTCTTCAAGTACTTTTTGTAGTACTAATAAATCCCAACTATCGTCACTTTCACTTTCGTATATAGCGTTTAATAACTCGCTTAAAATAAGCGCTTTATTAGTCAGAGTGTCGTCAGGTGTTAGTTGCTCTTTAAAGTTTTGCAGCACATCAATAAAATCCACCAGCTTATTAAGCGTATCAAGTGCCATGCCTTCTACTTCATCGGAGCTATAAATACCATTAAACGGGCATTGTTCGTCGCGCTGCGCTATGCCAAGCAATAAGCGGTTAAGCCCGTGCTGCCAAGTATTTAAATCGATTGCCGGTAAGTCAAAGCTACTTTTATGCTCAGCATTTATACCCCATTTTACGCCCACTCGCTCAAGCCAGTATTGAATTTGCTCGTACTCGTGCGCTTCAAGGCCAAATTTTTCGGCAATTTGCGTTACTTGCAGTAAATCAAGAATATCCGACACGCCAAAGCGCGAAAACGGTAAGTTAGCTAAGCTAGCAAACGAGCTAAGCACGGGTTTTTCTTGCTCTATGGCTAAATCAGCCAAGGCATACGGGATATATCGGCTGCCTTGTGCGCCACCAAAAACGGCCTCAATATAGGGGCTGTATGTGCCAACATCGGGCATCATTACAATAATGTCTTTTGGAGTAAGCGCCGGGTTTTGATTAAACAAATTAAGTAAGTAGTCGTGCAGACGCTCAACTTCTCTAAGGGGGGTATGGCAATCGCTAAGGGTAATACTGGTATCGTTTGCGCTTATTGGTAGTTTGCCTTCATCATTTATAAACCACTCTTTGTTATCGGTAAGAGACTCCCCCTTAAACGCAAGTTGGTAAATTTCACTTTGAACTTGCCCAAGTAACGTGTCGTCAAATACGTCTATAAAGCCATCTATCCATCGGGCATCCAGTTGTACTAGTTGCTCAAAGTAATCACGCCCTAACTTACCCCACGACGATAAAAGCGGGTTACCTATAAAGTAGTATTCTTCGTCAGGGTTAGTTTGTTTTTTTTGCTGAGCTTCTATAAGCGGCATTTTAGCGTACTTTGCTGCTATCTTTGCAGCGGTTTTTTCATCTATTATATCGCCCCAATAATGCTCACTAGGGTTAAAAAAGAATAAAAACACGTCTGTTTTTTTACTCAGCGCTTCAAATACTTCAAGCTGAGAACTGGCAATCGCCGATATACCAAATAAGCTAATGCGCTTAGGTAATAAGCTATCATCCATAGTCTCAAGTGCTGCAAGTAACTGCCCTTGCATATTAGCGCGGTGAAATTGGCTTTGCCCAAGCTCTTTGCTTAGTTTTACAATGCGTCGCCATAAGTCGCTCTGCCATGGCGCAATGTTTACATCTACATCCTCAAGTTCATCTTTGCCGCTATCCCAGGTGGCAATCCAATGTGGGCGGTACATTAAATATTGGTCATACACATCGGCAATTTTTTCGCACAGCGCAAACGTTTTTTGCCCGTCTATATCGCCCTCTAAATAGGTTTTTAGCGGCAAATAAAGTGGCTCATCAATACAGTTAGGTAGTATTGCAAATAATTTCCAAGCAAGGTTAGGCTTATTAAATGCAGACTCTTTGGGTACATTTGGCAGTAATTGTTGATACAACTGCCAAATAAAACTCGATGGCAGCGGAAAATCAACCTGCGCAGCTATCCCCAAATGTTCACTTAAACCAATTTTTAACCACTGCGACATACCCGGCGATTGCACCAGTACCACTTCTTTATCGAAAGGGCTTTGCAATGGGCTTACTTTTAACAGCTTATGAAACTGCGCTTGCAGCGCTTCCATACGGTTTGATTGGATAATATTGAGCATACGCGACTTACCTTACTTGAGATAAAACCAGTGTAAGATATTTTCAATTATAGGGGTAGCGCAATCAGTAAATTGGCACTAATAAATCAGCGAGTTAGCAATGAGTTTAAACGCACAGTATTAGTTTTAAACACTGTGCGTTTGTTATTTGTATAGTGCTTTTATTTATAAGGGCTAATGCTTGATAAGCTAAATTCATTTTGCATTATAACTTTGCCATCTATTCCTTTAAGTTTAAGTGAAATAGCAGGGTCGGCTTGTTGCCAGTCTATGCTTAAATCGCCGTAATTTACATTATGGGTAAAATTACCCACCCGGTGTTTATTTGGGCTTACGTCTTTCCATTTTTCAGTTAAGCCTGAGCTGGTCATTTCTATTAATGGGTAATCAAGATTCTGCTGATACTTTGATATTTCACCCCAGTGCGTATCGCCACTGATGATAACGACGCCATTTACTTTATGCTTTTTAATTAGTGCAAATAAACGGTTGCGATCATCTGGAAAGTTAGCCCACGACTCCCACCCTGTAAAATCAGGTAGTAACTGTAAGCTTGAGGCAATAAGCTTTATAGTCGCTGGCTTTTTTAGCTCTTGCTCAAGCCATTGCCACTGCGCCTCGCCAAGCATTGATGCGCCTTTAACCTCTGTTGGGCTATATGGGCCTTGGTTATTCAATTTACGTTTTGTGTAATATTCAAGCTCGCTTACAGGGTTAAGCGCATCACGGTTCCAGCGTAAGTCAGGCATAATAACATGCAACGTTTGCTTGCCTTCGCCATACATGTAAGAGGTGTAAATACCATCAGCGCGTGTCCGGCGCTCAGAATTAGCAGGCTCTTCCCAAAAATTAAGCATGATTTGGCGAGATTGCTCTTTATGCGGGTATTCTTTACCTGCGTCGTTTTGAGCAAAATCGTGATCATCCCACATAGCAATTATGGGCGTTTGTTCTTTAAGCGCTTTAAAACCAGGCTTTGCGCCTAATTTTTGATATTTATTGGCAAGCACTGCCATGTCGTTGGTGTCGCCGTAAATGTTGTCACCCAAAAATATAAATAAATCACCCTGCTCTTTATTAATGGTATTAAATATCGAAATGTCTTTATCTTGATGCCCACACGAGCCAAATAAAATTTTAGACGGTGCAGCCATACTGTTAGCGCTAAACACAAAACTTAAGGCAACTGCAGTGCATAGAATAGGTTTTAATAAGTGCTTCATTTTAAAATCTCGTTACAGCCATACATTAGTTTTAACCTATGGCTATTAATAAAAAAGCCCATCAATGATGGGCTTAAAACGGGTTTATTGGTTTAAAACGTTGCAGTTAACGTAACCGCTGCTGTGCGTGGCGCACCAATAAAGTAAGTAGTGCCATTGCCCGTACCGCCCGCTAAGTAACTTTTATCAGTAATGTTATAAACCACAAAAGCAATATCCACAGCTTTAAATGGCCCTGCATTTACATCAGCTGAGTAACCGGCATTTAAATCAATCACAGTGTAGCCATCAACATCTGCGCGCTCACCAGTGTATTTAGCCGATAGCCCAAAACGAAAATCGCCGCTAAAGTAATCGGTTGATAGCACAAATAAGTCATCTACTGAGTCTATTACTTTTTCACCAGCTTCAAACCCGGGTGCATCGCCTTTGTACTCTGAGTCATTATTCGTGTACGAGCTGTATACGCTCCACTGCGCGTTAAGCATATAACTTGCCGCTAGCTCTAAACCTTGCGATTCAATGCCGCCTACATTTAAGTAAGAGCCATTCGTACCTATGGTGTAATCAATACCGCCAGTATCGCTACCCGGTGCTATAAAAGTTATGCGGTTATCAAATTCGATTGAGTACGCTGTTGCCGTGAGTTTTAGCGCGTCGTTTTGATAGCGTACACCTAGGTCAATGTTTTCAGCGGTTTCTGGCTCAATCGCTGATAAATCGGAGCTATCGCGCTCAAGTACACCGTCTTTTATGGCAGCAAAGTTTTCACTGTAACTGGCAAATAACTCGGTTGAATTATTTAATTGATACAAAATACCGCCACTAAATAACACGTCAGAGTCGCTATTAACTTTAGCTGTTGTCGCATTTTGATAATGGTCATACTTTTCAATATCAACAAGGTACTTTTTAACACCTAAGTTAAGCGTAAAATCGCCAAGCGCCATTGAATCTTGCGCGTACCATTTTAGCGTATCGGTCTCAAACGTGTTTTTATACTGTGTCCAGTATGGCGTGCTGTCAAAATGGTGGTAAATGCTAGCATTAATCACTTTATGCCAATCGCGTGATTCATCACGGTCGCTTTGCTCATACCAAAAGCCAGCTTCTATATCGTGCATGCCAAAGGTAGCTTGGTAGTTAGCTGTTACACCTAGGCGGTCTTTTTTGTAATGTGTATGGCGGTACGACATAACAGGAGTCGCGGTATTATCGTAACACGCCGGGTTTAAACCAGGGCCAGACTCCCATGGCCAACTTAAGCTAGCAGTACAGCCCTCATTTGGCGCAAGTGCATTGCCATCGCTGTCTACAAAACCATAAGAGCCAGCATTAGTGCCGCCCTCAGTAGTTGGGTTGCCGTTTTCATCTACTGGGGTCGTTAAATAAGGGGGGATCCAATCGCCTCGTCCAGAATTTTTATGATAATAAGGACTCACAGTAATAAGCGATGTTGGCGAAAGCGCATATTCAAACTTTAAATACGCTAATGTATTTTCACGAAGTGTACCCCAGCCCTCGGCAAACATTTGGTCGTAATGCGGTACGCCTGTCCAGTTCCACGTTAGCTGATCCCACTCTGGTGTTTGTTCAAATTGCTCAAGGCTTACGCTGTTGTAGTTGGTCTCGCTTACATCATCGTAAGATAAACGCCCTGTAATGGTTAAATCTGTAAGCGTTGTTACAAATTTAAGCTCCGCGTGTTGGTTGTCTTTCCCTCCATTACTGCCCGAGCCAATCCAGCGGCTGGTATCAGTTTGCGAGTAACTTACATACGCTTGTGTATTGTCAAAAATAGTGCCGGTTTCGTGCTTAACATAATAACGGGTGGCATCATGGCTGCCTGAGGTATAAGCAAATTTAGTGCTTTTATCAAGGCTTGGCGCTTTACTTACAAAGTTAAATGTACCGCCTAGCGCTTCAAGCGAGGCCGACTTAATATCAGAAGTGCCTTGCCCTACTTCTACGGTAGCTAAGTTTTCGGTTTCTAGGTAGCGGTTAGCTTTAGCACCCCCGCCGTAATTTGAGCCACCATTAGGAATACCATCAACGGTCATCCCTAATTGCTGCTGGTTTGAGTCAATACTAAAACCGCGCATAGTAATGGTTGTAGACCAATCATCGCCACCAAATGCATCGCCTTCATTTATGCTAATGCCAGGTAAGTTATCGATTACCGATAACACACTCGAAACTGTTGTTTGTTGATCAAGCATTGCAGGTTCAATCACATTATTTGCGTAACTGGTTGGTTTGGCAGTAACGGTAATTTCTTCTATTTCGTTGTCGTTAGCATAAGCGGCTGATGATACAGCCATAGCAATTGCCATACTCAAAACTGATTTATTTGTTAAAGCGTACATTGTTGTCCCGTTTGATTTTAATTATAAAAAGTAATTATGAAAGCGGGCACAGTATGATTTTGAAATATGACAACAAAAATGAAGTTTATTGACAGAGTTGTTAAAAAATTGTGGGAGTTTTATGGCTTAATTATGTCGTGGATATGTCAGCCTAGAACTTAAATCCTAGGCTGTATTATTTAAAACTAAACTATTTTAAATCAGTTTAGCAAGCATTTCGTCGTTATAAGCAACAAGCTCTTCGTTGTTTGCAACTTTGCTAATGTAGTCTGGATTAGCAATAAGTGGGCGACCAATGGCGATTAAATCAAACTTAGCATCGTTAATCGCCTCTTTTGCAGTTTCAAAGCTATAACTACCTACGCCAACTAACGTACCTTGGTACCCTGCTCTTAAAAATTCAGATGTTGTTTTGCCTTCTAAAGAGTCAAAACGCGTGCTGTCGTCAAATATACCGCCGTGTAAATACGCTAGGTCTCTTTTTTCAAGCTCTGGTAGTAGGTAATCGAATACGGCTTTATCGCGGCTATCTTCGCTCATGTTAAAATAAGCGCCTGGAGTTAACCTCAATGCAGTGCGCTCATTACCCACTGCCGATATAACAGCATCCGTTACTTCTAGAGCAAAACGCGACATATTCTTAGGTGTTTGGCCATATTCATCTTCACGTACATTGGCTGCATAATGTAAAAATTGGTCAATTAAGTAACCATTTGCACCGTGAATTTCTACGCCATCAAAGCCTGCTTCCATTGCGTTTTCGGCCGCTTTAGCAAAATCTGCAACCAGCGATTTAATATCGTCAGTTGTTGCAGCTTTTGGCGTAATATAAGTAAGCTCACGCATACGTGGTACTGAGCCTTCCACGCCAATTGCCGAAGGCGCCAATACATCGCCATCAAAAAAGTGAGGATGCGCAACACGGCCAACATGCCAAAGTTGTGCAAACATTTTTCCGCCATTGGCATGCACTGCGTCAGTTACTTTCTTCCAACCTTGAATTTGCTCACTGGTAAATAGCCCCGGTGTATTTGGGTAACCTTGCGCATCTGGGCGAATAATAGTGGCTTCGCTAATAATTAAACCTGTTTGTGCGCGGCGTGCATAATATTCAACCATGTCTTGAGTAGGCACTAAATTATCATCGGCCATACAACGTGTTAAAGGCGCCATAAGTACACGGTTTTGAAGCTCAAGTGTGTCGTTTAATTTAAACGGTGAAAGTAAATCAGTAGTCATTCTTTTCAATCCTTATTTAAAGTATGTGTATGAGATGAGGTCTTTTTAAATACATTCAAGAGTAATTTTGAATGATCGCTCAAATTTATGAGGACTTATACTGATCAATACTAAAATTAGATCTGCGAGGATGAAATTAAATAGTAACTTTTCAACACTCTGTCATATAACTCGATATACTTGTACGCTATACATTAATAATCGATAGCAACTAGAGTGAGCCAATCATGACGAGCGAAAATGCAACCGAACAACAAGCAGTAATTTTAGGCCTTGGGGCAAAAAAGCGACTCGCGTTTATGTTCGAAACCGTGCAGCAATACAAGCAAGTGTGGATTTTAAATGATGACGATGGCTGCGTTATGCTTACCAACGAAGACGACGATTGCGTACCTGTGTGGCCAACGCGCGAATTTGCCCAGGCATGGGCCACAGGTGAATGGGAAGGCTGTACACCAAAAGCAATCCCAACTGTAGATTGGTTTAGCCGCTGGACACCCGGACTTGAAGAGGACGACTTACTTATCGCTGTATTCCCAACCGAGGAAGACGACGGCACTATTTTATTTCCTGATGAATTTGAAAAACAGCTAAAAGCACCAAAGAAAAAGTACTAAGTAACTAGGGCGTGTTGATGTTTGCGGATTGAAATTTGTTCAATCTAGGGGCGATTAAATCGCGGCGCGAGGTTTGTAACCTAGTGGGCTCGGTAACTGCTCCTACGTTACCCTACTGGCTTACATCCATGTAAGAATAAGTAAAAACCGAGCAACAAAGAGTTTATTGCCCCTAGGAAGAACCCGAAGGGCAGCGCATGTTTAGCATTTATGCTGCGTTATCGCCTATTTGTGTGGAATAACCACACTTCATAGGCTCTGCCTTGCCTAAAAACCAAACACACTGCTGCAAATTCAACCATCAAAGATCAACACGCCCTAGCATAACTTTAATTAGTTTATAAACGCGGCTTTAAAATAGCCGCGTTTTTTATATCTGCTTTCTAAAATTTAAATAAGCAAAAGTTATAGCCTTAGCATCTTCTATTTGCGGGTAGTGCCCAAGTTCAACAAACCCTTGTACGCGCGCATTTGGTACTTTCTTTTTATAGTGCTCAAGCATGTGTTTGCCTGATATTGGGTCTTGCTCACCAGCAATAAACGTAACCGGTATATCGCTATTAATAATGGCTCCAACCCAGCGCTGCTCGTTTTGTTTTCGCTGTGTAATATATTTAATTAGCATGGGCATAACACGTAAACCATTGTTATATATTAACAACGCCCAAAGCGTATCAATTACCAAAGGGACTGGTGGCGTGTTTTTACCAAAAATAGTGGTTAAGTTTTTAACAAACTTTTGTTTGCTCATTAGCTTAGGTACTATCCAGCCAAGTTTTGAAAGTAGCAGCTTTTGTATAAATAAGGGTTTATGTACGTGTGGAAATAGCCCGCCATTTAAAAAGCACACACTGTGTATGCGTATTTCACTTTTGGTAGCAACTTGTCTTGCTAATAGCTCTTGCGCCACGGTATCACCATAATCGTGGGCTAGTATGTGTACATCGGTAATATTTAAACGCTTTAAAAATTGCGTGTATAAATCAGCCTGCTCTGTAATTTTATAAGGTGCGTTTATTGGTTTATCCGAAAGCCCAAAACCCAGCATATCAAGTGTTACTAAAAAGTAGTGTTTACTGAGTTCATCCCACATACCTTCCCAGTCCCAGCTAGCACTTGGAAAGCCATGAATTAAAAGTAGCGCGGGGTTATTTGCATCCCCCGCTGTTTTAGTAAAAATTTGATTGGCATTTATATCAATAAACTGCCCGTTTGTTTGCCACTGCGAAAGCGTATACATAGGCTGCTACCCATTAATTTTTATTATTGTAATGGTTAGTTTTATCACAAGAGCTACACACAGAGGTAGGGTGTTTTGATCTTTGTAGGTTGAAATTCGTTCAATTTAGGGGCGATTAAATAGCGGCACAAGGTTTGTAATCTAGTAGGTTCGGTAACTGCTCCTACGTTATCCTACTGGCTTACATCCCGTAAGAATAAGTAAAAGCCGAGCAAAGCTTCCGCGTCTTGCTCACGCCCTAATATAACTAATTCATAAAATTCGCATTGGTTTGTTAAAAGTAATTTTAAAATTTAATAGTGTAATCCATATATACTCGATGATCGGCCCTGTCACCTTTAACACCATCAACACTGCCTGTTTTTTCGGTTGTGTAATCTAAAAACAACCAACGTAAGCTTAAGCCTTTTATTGCCTCAACTTTATAACGAGTATCTACAGCCCAGTATTTTTCATCGGCCGTACCACCTGCTTTACCAAGGGCTGAATTTTCTGCATCACTACCGCTTGTGTAATAAAACTTAGTGGTTAAACCCGATGTAACGGCTTTTAAATTAATACCTATACGCGCCTGCCAGGTTACTTCGTTTTGGTTTGTTAAATCGGCACCAATTAATGATCGTGTAGGAAATGGATTAGTACCGTGATCGCCACTAAAGTTATCTTCTATCCATGCATCGCTTACCTTGGTAAACGCCGCACCCAATGTCCAAATACCTTTTTTCCAGTTAGCATCTAAATAATAAGCAAATCCATCATTTTCACTTTGAGTTAAACCAGTAATTGCGTCAGATACATCTTCATCATCTAAATCGCCTCCTTCTGCGCCGGTTACAAACAAATCACCGTCGTCTTTTGAAGTAAACACGCCGCTTGAAAGTGTTAACTTGCTTTGCTCAAGTTTAATATCGTAACTGGCTGTTAAACCCATTTTACTTAGGTAGTCGTGAGAGTTTAAATATTCAGCGTCAATTTTAAGTGCATTTTTTTTGTAACTTGCGCCTACACCCCAAATTACACTTATAGCGCCATTGTGAGATTGATCGGTTGAAAAATCTTCCCATTTGTCATCGTGGCGGCGGCTCCATTTATCGTATGCGAAGCCGTATACTTTGGTATTGCCCATTTTGTAATCGCCAACTACACCTCTAAAGGTATTTGGGATAGCACGGCTGCCTGAACTTTTTAAAAACATGCTTTTTGTTTTTTGCCCACCTATTTTAACATGGCCTTTGTCACCTAATTTAAAATCAATAAAGTATTGGCCAAATTTAGAAAAGCTATCGTCTACACCGCCTTTTTCATCCCCTGCAGGTAAAATATTATTTTGCGCGCTACCGGTTGAGTTGTAATTGAGCACGGTATAGTTAGACACTCCAAAGCTAATTAAGTCATTAAAATAGCCCGACTGATAATTGAGCTCTATACCTTGTGCAAAGGTTGAATCGTCACTGGCGTCGTTATCGTAATCGCGGTCAAAATAAATTGACCTTAATTTAATATTAAATTCGTCTTGCTCAGTAAGTCCATTAATAGAAGCATACGAAGGAATTGAAACACAAATTAACACCACACCTGTTATTGCAAATATTCTCGAAAACTGTTGAGCCATATTTATCTCCGCTACCTTGTTTTAATTACGGTTTTATATTGCTCTAAAGCAACTAATCTTTTACTCATACGCCAAGCTAGCACCAAAATAACTATAGATTACTTTCTCAAGAATTAGACATTTAACAATGTTTTTTGCATAAATTATCTGTACAAGTTAGAAGATTAGGCTCTACACATACTTTTAAGCGTACGTAATCATCATCAACGTATCCCGAAACATAACAAAAAATGCGTCTAAAATTACGGGCTTCGTGACTCTTTAAATATCAGAAATATAATTTATAAATAACTTAATACATATAAATTACTTACAGAAATAAATCAGCGCCAAGCTCCTATTAAATATATAGTTATTAATTACGAACAAAGTTGTATCCTTTCTAAAAAGTGCTATATTTATCACGGTATTAAAATAGAAACACACCTACTGCGACTCATAAAAAAGGATTGATTAATGACTCAAGCACGGCCGGTTAATAAAGGGTTATTAATCTCATTGCTTCCTCACGTCATTTTATTAGTTGCGGGCATCATACTTACCTACTTTGCTCATATTAAACATCAAGAAGCTTTAAACAATAAGATAAACAATGCACTTGATAACCGCCTCTCCTCGCTTTCTACAGGTATTAACAGTAGGCTCGATTTGTATCAATATGGGCTATTTGGTTTAAAGGGCTTTGTACATGGTATAGGTGCAAATAACCTAAACTATCAAGCCATATTTAACTATTCTGGTAGTCGTAACTACGCTAAAGAATTCCCTGGAGCTAATGGTATTGGCTTTATAAAGAAAGTTGGCGTTGAGCAATTAAATCAATTTTTAAGCGATGCAAAAAACGATAGACCCGATCAAACATTTAATTTAAATACACTCGTAGCATCTAGTGATGAGCATTTTATAATTCAATATATTTTTCCTGAGCAAAAAAATATACAAGCAATTGGGTTAGATATTGGATCAGAGAGAATGCGCAAACAAGCAGCACTCAATGCTGCCTTAAATAATACAGCCCAATTAACGGCACCACTAACTTTAGTACAAGCAGATAAACTCTCCCATCAAGGCTTTTTAATATTAGTGCCAATATATAAAACCATTACTATTTCTGATAATAAAAAACAGCGACTTAATGAGCTTTTAGGTTGGGCATATTCTCCGTTATTAATCGATAAAATTTTAGACTCACTTGCACATCTTGATGAAAATCAACTAACGATAAGTGATATAAATAACAATACTGAGACTGATTTTTTTAGTTACGGCATAAAAAGCGAAACTAACCATTATCAATTAACTAAAATAATAAAATTGATGGGTAGAACGTGGAAAATTACCATTAATGCCTCAGATGCCTTTATTTATAATCTTCATCTTCCTAATCGTTATCAAGCCATTGTTAATGGCTCTTTTGCCACTATTGGCTGTATGTTTATCGCTTTTTTAATGCAATTGTTTATTTTTAGAAGAAGCCAAAGAATTAAAAGAAAAGCGCTTCAGGCTAAAAAAAATAAGCTCGCATTACAGCAAGCCAATTTGAAATTAGAAAGCGAAGTTAAACAACGTACGCAAGAAATAGCCGATATGAGTATGTTACAGCGCAGTATTGTAAACAGCACTAGCTACTCAATTATTGCAACCGACTTACAAGGGGTTATTACTTTATTTAACCCTGCAGCGGAGAAATTATTAGGTTATAAAGCCGATGATATTATTGGCATTCAAAGCCCAAGTATTTTTCATTTAAAAGAAGAGGTTGTAAATAAAGCAAGGTTGCTCACAAAAGAGTTAAACCACCCCGTTACCCCTGGTATTGAAGTACTAACAATTAAAGCAACATCAACCACTCCAGATATTAACCAATGGACATACGTCACCCAAAATGGGCAACACATACAAGTTAATTTAAGTGTTACTTCTTTATTAAATAACGAAGACGATACCGTTGGCTATTTAGGTATTGCGTATGATTTAACTGAGCAAATTGACCACGAGCAAGCGCTCGGTCACGCAAAAGAACTTGCTGAACAAGCATCGCAGGCTAAGTCTGAATTTTTAGCAAACATGAGCCACGAAATACGAACCCCCATGAACGGTATACTTGGCACATTACAACTATTACAAGAACAACCGCTTAATGAAAAATCAAAAGAGTATTTAAAAAAATCACTGTATTCAACTCGAGCGCTTACCACCATTATTAATGATATTCTTGATTTTTCTAAAATTGAGGCAGGTAAATTATCTCTCGAGCATAAGCCTTTTGATTTATTTGAACTTATTCATCATTTAGAGTCTGATTTAGCCCTACAAGCACACGATAAAAACATATACCTTAAATTTGAAATTAATATTAAACATAAATTCTGGATTGGCGACCCTGTTAGATTAAGACAAATATTTTTAAATTTAATTTCCAACGCAATTAAGTTCACCTCACAAGGCGGTGTAACGATAAGCTTTAACTTAACGGATGAAAAAAGAATATGTTGCAAGGTCTCAGACACAGGTATAGGAATATCAGAGCAAGCAATTGAACGCTTATTTGAGCGCTTTGAACAAGCAGAAAAATCAACCACTCGTGAATATGGCGGCACTGGCCTTGGTTTACCTATCACTAAATCGTTAATCAGTTTAATGCATGGCGAAATAAAAGTATTAAGCCAGTTAGGTTCTGGTAGCCAGTTTTACGTCTACCTACCTTTAGAGCAAGCTAAAGTAGACGAAAGCGAATTAAAAACAAGCAGTGCAGAATTTCCTGACTTATCAGAAAAAATTATTTTATTAGCAGAAGATAATAAAATAAACCAACTAGTAGCCTCAGCCATGCTTGAACCTACTAAAGCAACAGTTGTAATAGCCAACAACGGCTTAGAAGCAATTGCACTGTACAAGTCGCATAAGCCCGACATTATTTTTATGGATATACAAATGCCTAAAATGGACGGACTTGAAGCGTGTAAACAAATTAAAGTACTTGATAGTGAGCAAGTTGTTATTGCATTAACTGCGAATGTGTTTACAGAACAAAAAGAAATATACAAACAATTATTTGATGGCTATGTGTCGAAGCCAATAGAAAAACATGAACTTATTGCCATTTTATCAACTCTTGATTTAGTCGATAGTTAATTTAGGCATTAAAAAACCCAGTTAATACATCTTGCGATATAAATAACTGGGTTCTTAGAATAATGGTGGGAGAGAGGGATTCATAGAAAACCAATAAACCATTGTTTATAAAAAACAATACCTTTAAAAATAAAATAAAGGAATACTAATAGGTATACTAAAAGCTATTTATCTTTAAAAATGAGGGCGTTCAGAATTCTGTGTCAGCCTAAGTTGCTAAATATCTAGCACACCATCTAACCTACCTTCGAAGTGGATGGCCAATTGCGACAATGTCAGATTCCAATTATGGATTGGCATTGTCCATT